>Ga0210394_10000611_pt1 | contig 71837 bp, 48 predicted proteins | sample IncBWC12MmetaG_FD_160121 | JGI IMG/M metagenome (GOLD analysis project Ga0210394, IMG submission 160121) | Forest soil microbial communities from Barre Woods Harvard Forest LTER site, Petersham, Massachusetts, United States - Inc-BW-C-12-M | ecosystem: Environmental > Terrestrial > Soil >... | reverse complement strand
GCAGTGTTCTCTGCGGGCACAAGTTTTCCCGTGGCGCCGGATTTCTGGATGCATGGCACCGGGGCGATCGCGGCAAGTGCGGCTGCCAGCGCCGCGATGCTGGTTGCCGTGGGCATGCTGTCGTCGCTCTTCAACGGTCGAAATGCTTGGTACTCCGCAGTCCGTCAGCTGATCTTCGGCTGCCTGGCGGCCTCGGTCACCTATGGACTGGGGGCCGCATTGGGCACCACATTGTCGTGAGTGCCTCTGATGCTACGCGTGCGCGGCCGCGAAACCCAGGTGCGTCGCTCCGGCCAACAACCGATTCATCTCGTTCTTGACGACGGAGTAACACTCGCAGGCGCGGGACTGCAAGCCGATCCGGTCGATCACGTCAATGTGCCCGCGTCGATAATGGATGAAACCGAGCTGCTGCAATCGCCCCGCAGCTTCGGTGATGCTTTCGCGGCGCACGCCGAGCAGGCCCGCGACCAAGTCCTGCGTCATGGTCAATACCTGGGAAGGAAGTCGATCCACGGTCCACAGGAGCCAGCGACTGAGCTGCTGTTCAACCGAGTGATGGCGATTGCAAGCGGCCGTCTGACACATCTGCGTGATCAGCGCCTGCGTGTAGCTCAACAATAGGCGCTGCATCGCGCCGGCGGCCATGAATTCCGCGGCGAGCACACTGCGCCGCAGCCGATAAGCATGCCCCGCCGTGCGCACGACTGCGGAACTCGACGTGGTATCGCCGCCCATAAACAACGGGATACCGACAATGCCTTCAGGGCCTACGCCGGTAAATTCCGCCGATGCACCCGACTGCGTCACGTACAGCAGGGAAACGATGGCTGTGATCGGGAAATAAGCATGTTCCAGTTGCCGGCCGGGCTCGTAGAGTGCATCACCGAGACACAGCGGGACCAGTTCCAGCCTAGGGTACAAGCGCTCCGAGTCGGCGGTCGGCAGTGCAGCGAGCAGCTGATTTTGAGTGGGGTGATGAGGTGCGGACAAGGGTCGCTGCTCGGGACTTGCGTCCTAACGCCCCCCGGTGATTTCTACGCCAATTCCGCGGTAGCCTAAGAAGCGACAGGCCGCGTTGAACATGGGCTCGCCGCTGATGCGATACTGCTGGCGCGAACCGTCGGAATTAGCGCGACTCAAGGTGAAATCCAGAAAGGGCTCACGTGCACCAATCTTGGCTTGCAGCACCTGGCGCTGGGTTTCATCCCATGCCTGCGTCGGGGTGGCTACTGCATCGCCCATCAAAGGATCGACGCGGATGCCGAGCATTTCCAAGACCGGGCCGGAAACCTTGGTAAAACTGCCGCTCTCGTCCTGCTCCCAATACCAATCGGAGGCGAGTTCGGTGAGACTGCGGTAACGCGCCTCGCTCTCGCGCAATTCGGCGGTGCGTTCCTGCACCGTTTTTTCCAACACGGTGTTGAAACGCTCCAGCTGCCGGTACAAAAGGCGCACTTCGATCATATTGTGAATGCGGGTTTTCACTTCGACGAGATCGAAGGGCTTGCTGATGAAATCCTTGGCGCCGGCCTGCAGCGCGCGCAGCTTGTGGCCTGGTTGCGCCGTGAGCACAATGACCGGCAAGTAAGCGTCTGCCGCATTGGTCTTGAGGCCTTCCATCACCTGAAATCCGTCCATACCCGGCATTTGCAGGTCGAGCAAAATCAGGTCATAGCGGTTCTTACGATGCAACGCGCAGACTTCATGCGGGTCCATCATCGCGCTCACATTGCGATACCCCGCCTCATCGAGCATGCGCGTGAGCAGCATCACATTGGCGCTCTGATCGTCGACGACCAGAATCTGCGCGCCGAGAATGTCCTGCGCGTCAATCATCGAGCGCCTCGAAGGGCGGCGCCGCCTGCCTTGTGTTTCGCGAATTGCAACGCGCTGTCCAGCGTGTCCATGAACTCCTGGACTTTGATCGGCTTGGTGAGATAGCGGAAAAATCCTGCCGCCAGGCCTTTCTCGATGTCGCTCGGCATGGCATTGGCGCTGAGGGCGATCACCGGAATGCTTGCCGTTTCCGGATCCTCGGCAAGGATACCTAGGGCAATGAGTCCGCTGATGCCGGGCAGGTTAATGTCCATCAGAATGACATCGGGGCGCGCAGCGCGCGCCTTTTCGATGCCCCGGATTCCGTCGGTCGCCACCAACAGTTGAATATCGGGGCGTCGCTCCAGGAGTTTCTCGACCAACATCAAGTTCGCCGGGTTGTCCTCGACGCACAACAGGGTGTGAAGCGGCGCGTCGCTAGGCGCGAGCGCGCGGGTGTCCGCCTTGTATTCGGTCGCGACCGAGACGAGCCGGGGCGCATGTGTCGCGTGCAATTCGATCCAGAACACGCTGCCCACGCCGGCCGTGCTCTCCGCACCGATTTCACCACCCATCAATTCGGTCAATCGCTTGCTCACCACCAAACCGATGCCCGTCCCCTCCTCGGCGCCGGACTCCTGTCCGAGCCGATTGAAGGGCTGGAACAGCTGGGCGAGCTTTTCTGGAGTCAATCCGCTGCCGGTGTCATGTACGGCAATCCGCGTGCGTTGCGTCGCACTCATCGTGCAGAACACTTCGACGCTGCCGCCGGCGCGATTGTATTTGATTGCGTTGGAAAGCAAATTGATGAGAATCTGTTTGAGCCGCGTCCGGTCCGCTTTGACGAAGGGCGTGTCCACGAGACGCGGAAAGGTCACTGCGATGCCGTGTTTCAATGCCAAGGGTTCGATCATGCCGCGACAATCGTTCAACACGTCGGCAAGCGAGGTGGGTTCCGGCGACAACGACAGCTTGCCCGACTCGATCAGCGCAAGATCGAGGATCTCGTTAATGAGTTCCAGTAGATACCAACCCGCCTGCAGGATCTGGTCGATGCTCTGCCTTTGTGCAAGCGTCGGCATCGGGGTACCCGATACCATGAGTTGCGCGAACCCGAGAATCGCATTCAACGGGGAACGCAGTTCATGGCTCATGTTGGAGAGGAAATCCGACTTGGCGAGGTTGGCCCTTTCCGCCGCCAGCTTGGCGCTCTGCAACGCGAGGTTCGTTTCCTGCAGCGCGTGGTCGAGGATTTTGCGCTCCGTGATGTCGCGGGCCGCCGCAAACACTCCCTGCAGCGTGCGGTCGCGATCGTAGAATGTCGTGGCGTTGTAGGACACCACCGTTTCCTTGCCGTCCCGCGCGCGCGCGGTGAGTTCGTAGTTGGTGAGCTTGGTTTCACTCAACACGCGCTTGATGCCCGCTTCGGCACGGCCGGCGTCGGTGAAGTAGTCCTTGAACGGCGCACCGATCAATTCGTCGCGCGTACGGCCGGTGAGTGCCTCCATCTGTTTGTTGACGTCAGAAATGATGCCGGAGGGATCCGTCGCGATCAGAGCGTCAATGTTCGATTCGATGAGGGATCGGGTATAGAACTGCTGGTCGCGCAGACGCTGATCGAGCAGCTTCTGTTCAGTTTCGAATCGATTGCGCAGCGTGTTGTCGGAGCAGATGAGAAGGTAGCCGATGATCGCAGCGTGGGCATCGCGCAAAGCGCTGACGGAAACCACGGCCGGGAAGCGGCTGCCGTCCTTGCGGATGTAGGTCAGCTCGTAGATGTCCTCGATATCGCGCGATGCCTTGAACACCAAGGCATCGAATCCCGGCTCGATCGGCGTGGCCAATTCCACGCTCAACAGTTTAGCCCGTGCGATCACTTCTTGAGGATCGGATATGTCGGCCGGCGTAATTTTATTTGCAACCTCCGCGGCCGTATAGCCGAGCATGCGTTCGGCTCCGACGTTGAAAATCTGAATGACGCCCTTGGCATCGGTGGCGATACTCGAAAAATTCGGGCTGTTGAATATCGCGCTCTGCAAGGCCGGAACGATGTCAAGCCCGTCCTTAGGTGCCGCCTCCAGCTTGACGGCCGCGTTGCCGACTTCACTCTTACTCTTGCGCATGTTGGCCGTCTTGCCCGTGTCGAGTCATATACAAATGATTGACTGCTCGAGCGGGCGCCGCTCGAGCAGTCAAATGACTAGATCATCACCCGTGCTCAGTGCAGCGTCCGTGCGCTGCCGTACACCCGCCCGCCACACATGGAGGAGGATTTCGCCCGTTGGTGCGGTGCTCCAGGCCACTCTGGCGCATTACGGCGTTCCGAGCTGCGCTCTTACACCCTGCGGTTCGTCAACGCATGGTACACGATGAGGAACACCGACGCGCCGACGACTGCAACTACCAAGCTATATACATTCAATCCGGTGACGCCCGCCATGCCGAACGTATTGAAGAGCCAGCCGCCCACCACAGCCCCGACGATGCCCAAAATGATGTCCAAAAACATCCCGTCACCCGATTTATTGACGAGTTTGCTTGCAATAAATCCGGCGACCAACCCAAGAACGATCCAGGCTAAAAATGACATGTCTACTCCAGCAGTTGGTTGTGTTCAAGGCACGGCGCGGTGAAATCATGAGCCGCACACCATCGCCGGGTCTCGATAGATTCCGCCAGCATATACGCGCATGACGGGATCGTCGGTTCGCTGGCCCACTTAGCTTCTCAGTGGCCGCGATACTTTAGGATACTCGGTGACCGGCTGGGGCTACGCCACCCGCGCCTCGGGGAGCAGCCGGTCATATTCTTTTTTGACCACCGCGTAACATTCGCAGGTGCGCAGCTCCAGGCCGGCGCGGTCCAGCACCGTTATATGCCCGCGCGTGTAACGGATAAGGCCATCCCGCTGCAAATTTAGCGCTGCCTCCGTCACTCCTTCACGACGTACACCCAGCATGTTCGCCATCAGTTCCTGCGTCATCAGGAGCTCATCGCCCTGCAAGCGATCCAAACTCAACAAGAGCCAGCGGCATAGCTGCTGGTCCAGCGAGTGATGACGATTGCACACGGCAGTTTGTGCCATCTGGGTGATCAGCGCTTGCGTATAGCGCAGCAGCAAATGCAAAACCGGTGCGTTTTGGTTGAATTCGTCTTTCAACATCTTGGCGTTCAATCGCAATCCCCGGCCGGCGCTTTGCACCACGGCACGGCTGGGCGTGGATTCGCCTCCCATAAACAGCGAGATGCCCACGATTCCCTCGTTGCCAACGACTGCAATCTCGGCGGAAGCGCCGTTCTGCATCACGTACAGCAGCGAGACGATTGACGTGGTCGGAAAATAGACGTGACTGAGCGTATTCCCCGATTCATACAGCACTTGGCCCAAAGGCATTTCGACTGCTTGAAGTTCAGGCGACCAGCGCTGCCATTCGGCATCCGGCAATGCCGCAAGCAGTTGATTGCTTCGTCGGTCAGGAGTGGCCACGGAACTCAGAAGTGTCTCCGGATATACATACTCCCCTTCGCTTTGCGCGCTTGGGTGCATGTAAGTCGATGGCGCGTCACAACCACAGTAGGCTACAAAAGAAGTATTTTGAGCGCAAGGGATTCCTCTGCTGGGGGGTGGCCTCGCGAACCACGGCGGCGATTCGTTGATGTTGAACGCATTGACGCACGAGCGGCCGCGGCTGTCGGGACGCTACCGCACATAGCCCTTAAGGCGCGGATCCTCGCTCGGCGAAACAGCTTTCGCCCGAAGCGTGCGTAATAGGGGCGGGACAAGCACGGTTGATATGTTGCCCAACGAACGGAGTTGTCCGCAGCGAAGCACATAATGGCCGGCCCATGCTGCAGCTTCATCACACTCGCCGCGTAATCCTGGCCGTCAGCGTTGCCCTCTTGTTCGGAGCTTGTTCATCGGTTCCTGCGAGATTCAGCGCGCCGAAGTCCTCATCCGTAGCGCTTGCCCATCCGGAGGACACCCGCCTGGGCGCGCAGTTTGACAGTGCCGCAAGCCAGCGGCCCGGGGACTCCGCATTCCGAATCATCTCCGTCGGAGTCGACGGATTCCTGGCCCGCGCGCAAATGATCGATGCCGCGGAGAAAACCCTGGATCTTCAATATTTCATCTTTCGCGGCGACGAAACGGGTCGGCTGCTCACCGACGCGCTGATGCGGGCGGCCGATCGCGGGGTGCGAGTGCGGGTGCTGGTCGACGACGGCGACACGGTTGCAGGCGATGAGCAAATCATCACGTTGGACGCCCATCTCAACATCGAGATTCGCGTCTTCAATCCGTTCCTCTATCGCGGGCACAACAATCTGCGGCGCACGGTCGAGTTCTTGTTCAACCGCCCGAGACTCGACTACCGAATGCACAATAAGCTGCTGATCGTCGACAATGCAGTGGCGCTTATTGGCGGCCGCAATATAGGCAATCAATACTTTCAGATGGACCCTGATTCCCAGTTTGCCGACGACGACATTTTCGCCGCAGGTCCGATCGCCACGCAGCTGTCCGCGACTTTTGACGAGTTCTGGAACAGCCGCTTCGCCGTCCCCGCTACCGCACTGGATCGCGCACAGCGCTCGAGGAGCGCACTCGCGGTACGACGCGAACGTGCGAGTGAGCGCACGGAGCGTCACATGCAGTCGTTGAAGTCCGACGGCGTCGACTATGTGGCGCGATTGGCTACCGGTGAACCCTATGCCGGGATTGTCGCGGGGCGGCTGCCGCTGGTGTGGGCGCACGCGCAAGTCATTTGCGACAGCCCGGACAAGAAGAACGTCGATCGAGGTGAGTTGCCAGGCCGCCTGATGGCCGAACAAGTACTCAAAGCCGCCAGCGCGGCAAAATCCGAGCTGCTGATGGTGACGCCCTACTTGGTACCGGCGCCGGATGAATTGAATGCGGTCCAGGATCTGCGTGGGCGCGAGGTTCGCGTAGGTATCCTGACCAACTCGCTCAATTCGACCCCTGATTTGATTGCGCAATCCGGCTACGTGAAGGTCCGCGTACAACTGCTCAAGGAAGGCGTCGAACTGTATGAAATCCGATCGCTCCTGGGAAGCACCCGGGGGAGCGGCGAAACGGCGTTGGTGTCGCGCTACGGAAACTACGGCCTGCATGCCAAGTTGTTGGTGTTTGACCGGCAGCGGATCTTCATTGGTTCGATGAACTTCGATCAGCGCTCGAAGCACCTGAATACCGAGATCGGTTTGATCATCGATAGTCCGGAGCTCGCCGAACAAACCGTGACGCGTTTTGACCGCATGGTGCGGCCGGAAAACGTTTACGCACTGGGATGGCGCGACGCGGCTGCCGGAGTGCCCGCGCATCTTGTATGGGATACCCGCGAGGATGGCAAAGCGGTTGAATATACGCAGGAACCGGCGCGAAGTTCCTGGCAGAGGTTCGACCTGAAAGTTCTGTCATGGCTGCCGCTGGACCGTGAACTTTGAGAATCTTCAAGTCGTCCTGGCTCGCACTGATCGTGGTGCTGAACATTTTGCCTGCTGCACACGCGGCGCCGCCAGCAGCGGCGGAAATCGAGATCGCCTACCTGCTTGGACTCATCGAACAATCCGGCTGTGAGTTCTTCCGCAACGGCACTTGGTACAATGCGCAAATGGCGCAGGCGCATCTGCGCGCCAAGTACAATGCTCTGGCCGCGAACGACCAGATCAAAACAGCGGAAGATTTCATCGTGAAAGCCGCCAGCAACAGCAGCATGAGCGGCCAACCCTACCAAATAAGATGCAGCGGCGGTGCGGCGACGACAACCGGCCCATGGTTCAGCGCGGCGCTGGAGCGTTATCGCAACCCGTCGTGGTAGCGTTCCTTGCGCAGCGCGCGTTTCGCGCTGTACGCAAGGACTTGCCCAATTGCACTAACTCAAATCGTCAATCGTCCAGTCTGACCGTGAGTTCGTTATGCACGGATTTCACATGTTCCGTGTCGCTCGCGAGGGACACCGCTTTCGCGATGGCTTCTTGGCTCCGCGCGGTACCGGTAAGCCACACGATTCCATTCTTGTCGGTATCGACATGAATGCGCCCCAGGCTGGTCAAATGATCAGCCGCAAGCTTGGTCTTGATTTTCGTGGTGATTGCCGAATCCTTCACGAATACCGCCGTGCTTGTGCCGACTGCATTCGTATCGTCGCCCGCGATGGCCGCAGCCGACCCGAGCAGCGCGCCAAATACGACGCCGCTCAATGCTAGCTTTGTGTTCATAATTATGTCCTTGATGTAGTTAACGCCGCAGTCTCTCACGAGCTACGAGTGCCGGCGGTTCGCTACCGTACATAGACGACAGGGCCGCGAGTCAATTCGCGATGCGGACGGCGGCGCACGTAACTGCGCGGCTCGGAAGACAATTACGAATCTCCCAACAATTCCGCAATCGGATGCAGCTGTTCCACGTGTTGCGACACGACTTTGGCAATGACGACGATCGGGACGCTAAGAAGCATCCCCCAGATACCCCAAAGCCAACCCCAAAACATGAGCGAAATGAACACTGCCGCGGAATTCATATTCGCAATGCGTCCCGTCATCCAAGTAGCAACGAGGGTTCCCACAACCGTGGCGATCGCAAGCGATCCACCGGCAATCAATGCCGCCATGGCCAGCGAGTTGAATTGAATGAAGGCCGCCGTGGCCGTGGCAACCGCGACGATGGCAGACCCCAGGTACGGCACGATGTGCAGCAGTCCTGCCACGGCCGCCCACGCTCCGGCGTTCTCGAGACCAAGCCAGCGAAACAGGATCCAGGTCAGCAACCCGACCATCAGGTTGGTGGTCAACAGCATGAGCAAGTATTTTTGAATTGAGCGGTTGATGTCGTTCAAAATGTGTACGGTGATTTTTTTCCTCGACAGCGAGGGTCCGGTCAGCCGCACCAGACTTCGTTTGAATCGGTTGCCCGCGAGCAGCAGGAAGAACACGAGAAAAACCACAATCGTCGCCTGACCTAGCGCTCCGAGGGTATCAATCGAACTCTTCCAAAGGAAAGAGCCCACCTTAAAGGTGGGTTGATCAACGATAACGTGAGTGGCGGGCTGGCGCGGTGCCACCGGGCCGGCTGCCGCCTGTGCCGCCGCCTTTTCCACCTGCGTCGCCGCGTTTTGCATTTTCTGCATGTCGCCGATTTGGCCGATTCGCAGGCCGGCAAGCCCTGCGGACAGTTTCGTCGCCGCTTCAGGCAACTGTCCAATGATGGTTTGCATCTGTCCGCGCAATGAATACATGCCGAACGATAGCGCACCTATCACGGATGCCATGACGATAGCCGTGCCTATAACTCGCGGGATCCTGATCGACTCAAGCCATGCGACGAGAGGATTCAGCGTGTAGGAAATGACGATCCCGAGCAGCAGCGGTATCGCAAAGGCACGCGCCCACCACAGTGCATAAACCGATGTGAGTGCGGCCAGGACTCCCAATGCCAGACCCCGTGCAACCACCGCGGGCCGGGATTCGGGGAGGGTGACGAGCGATTCGTCGGCGGCCGGGGGGCCTTGCGCAACCGCGTGCATCGACTTGGGAGCTACAGCCACGGGTGGAATGCAGGCGTCTCCCATTTTGAAACGGATACCTAAGATTCGGCCTTGAGCAGGAAGTCTAGGTACGCGCACCCGAAGCGTCGGTACGCTGGCGCACCGAGCGAACGAGGGGCAGCCATTGTAGCGGTCTACGACGCTGCCGTGCCGCAAGCGAAAATTTTCTGCTATCGTTTGAGCGTACGGTCAGGTTTTCAGGAGCTGAATCATGAAAAGAATGTGGTGTACGAGCCTACTGGTTGCTTCGCTGGCGCTGCCGGCCCTCCCCGCGCTTGCTGATAGCTACGGCGACACGATCGACTTATTCAAGAATGCGGGCGCGAGTGCCGCCATTTTCAAATCCAGCTACGGCTATGCGGTGTTTCCGACCGTCGGCAAAGGTGGGCTCGTCGTCGGTGCGGCTCACGGCACGGGCCATGTATTTCGGCAGGGCACGTACGTCGGCGACACGTCGATGACGCAGCTGAGCGTCGGTCTGCAGGCGGGCGGCCAGGCCTACAGCGAAATCATCTTTTTTCAAGACCAGCGAGCCTTCGATGAATTCACATCAGGCAACTTCAGTTTCAGCGGCAACGTCAGCGCGGTAGCCATAACCGCAGGCGCGTCGGCAAGCGCCGGCACCGAAGGCTCCACTGCAGGCGCGAGCGGGGGCAAGAAGGACGCGACCACCGCCGGCGACTACCAAAAGGGGGTGGCCGTGTTTACGATAGCTAAAGGGGGCCTCATGTACGAGGCGTCCGTCGCGGGGCAAAAGTTCTCCTACAAACCGCTAGCGGCCAAATAGGGACCGCACGCGCACCCGGCGAGAATCCCCCTCGCGCCACTGGACACGAGGGGGTCATTAGTCAGAACTTCGCGCTGATGTGCGCGTACAGGTAACGGCCGAGTGTGTCGTAGGTTCCGACCCAGGTGTTGTCGTTGCAGGAGGTGTTCGGACAGTCCGTGTAGTTGCCGCTGGCGATGACCGGCGGCGCTTTGTCCGCGAGGTTGTTCACACCCAATCTGAAGCTGACCACGCTCGCAATCGGGATCGATGCCGAAAGGTCGAGGTAGGTGTACCCGCCGATGTGCGAGGTCGGCCCGAAGTAGGTCTGCGAGAGCTGCGGATCCGAACTGCTGCGGTCGGTATTAGTGGGACCGATGTAGCGCCAGCGCAAGGTCAAATCCGCTCCCCACCACGGAGTCGCCCAGGTGGTGCCAAACACATGACGCCACTTGGGAATCGGGGCACCGCAGGTGGATCCGAAGTACCCCACGCAGTCATACGTTCCGCCGGTGGGCAGCGGCTGCGTAGCGAAGCTATTGACGTAGGTCCCCGCCAGATTGAACGTCAACTTGCCCATCGATCCGATGTCGTACAAGTAGTGGGACGCAAGGTCCACACCCTTCGTGGTGACGGTACCGATGTTGACGTCGTTCGTGACGACGAAATCGGAGTTGTTGAACCACAATGAGCCCGTACCCGTTCCGCGATTGATCAATTTGCAAAGGCTGGCCAGTCCCGAAAGGCCGCAATTGTTGACGACAGTGTTCGAACTCAAGGAGGTAATCGTGTTCGAGATCTTGATGTCGTAGTAGTCGACGGACGCAACAAAATTCGGCAGGAAGTGCGGCTGCAGCACGAAGCCCGCCGTATAGGTGTCGGCCTTTTCGGGAGTGAGGGTGCCGCCGACCGATGTCGCGCCGCCAATCTGCGTGTTGATCTGTGCCGCCGGGTTCGCGAGGATGTGGCCGAATTCGTTCAGCGTCACGCCGGTGTTCTGACAAAACGCGAAGGAATGGCCATTCACGGTCCCGGTGCCAGGTTGCCCGGCAATCGCGCCAACTGCCGCTCCCCAGCAAGGATCCGCCGTCCCGCCCGCGCCGACCGTGTTCGGGGCGTAGAGCTCGCCGATGCTGGGCGCGCGGACCGCGCGATTGTAGCCGCCACGGATTCGTACCTCCTGGATCGGCGCCCACTCAAGCCCAAACTTGTACGTGTTGGTGTTGAAGCCGTCGGTATAGTTCGAGTATCGGTAGCCGGCATCCGCCGAGAGCGTATACGCGCCCGGTTTATCGTCCATGATGGGCAGGCGCATTTCGCTGAACACTTCAGAGACGTGGAAGCCGGCGTGAATCGCGCCTACCGCGCCGGAGCCGCCGGAATTCAGGCCATTGCTGAAAATATAGTCCGGATCGAGATCGTACCTTTCGTCGCGATATTCGGCGCCGGCGTTGACGACAAAGCCGCCAGAGGCCGTCGGGATCTGAATGCCGTACTTGCCCAAATCGCCCGTGACGTCTGAGTGCACGATGTATTCCGTCGACTGAACGTTGTAGCTCGACTCAACTCGCAGGTAATTGAGCTGTGCTTGGGTCACTCCGCCCGGGGCCCAAATGTTCCACGGTATGCATCTCGGGTCATCGCCGTTGAGCGCTGCCACGCAGGCGGGCTGTCCGGTCGCCGGATTGGTGACCACGTTGAGTGCGTTGTTGATCTGCTGTGTGCCGAGGTAATTGCCTTGCATGTCCCCCACTTGCGCGATACTGACCTGGCCGTAGGCGTCGTACGAGAAAGCATCGTTCCACTTGCCCTTGACACCGAGCACCTCGCGAAATGAGTTCGAGAAGTAGTTATCCAGGCGGGGACCGCTCTCGACGCTGCGGCGGGCGATGTACAACAGGATGTTGTTGCCGGTCACGTTGGGGTTGCCCATGGGGGCCGCCCCCGGCGGCTGTAACGGCGGAATCCCATTCGCGGGGCCGAATGTTTGCTGGTTCGCCGCGATATTGGCTGGCGTACACAGGGCCGCGAGCTCTCCCGGAGTCAGCAGCGGATTCCCCGACCCAGGGACCCCCGGGGTCGGGCAGGTGATGACTTGCTTGCCGAACGCAAACAGACCGCTGGGGCCGTACTGCGCCGTCGAGGAATTGCGCGCGAACATGAACTCCGAGTAGACATTCGCGTGGTCGCTGACGTCGTAGTTTAAGAATGCGCCGGCCGTGTAACGCTCCGCCGCGCGTTGCAAGTAGCTGAGTGCGCCGTAGTTATAGGAATCCGCGGCGGTGTATTGGCGAAACGCGCCGGTGGTTTTATCCACCGTCCTGTCGGCATACGTTGAAAATGCGCTGGTGCCTTTGACGCCCAACTCCAAAAAGCGGCCGGTGGCGCTCGAGCTCGAACCGCCGCAGGCGAGACCTCTGGCAGCGTTTTTAGGCAGGCTGCCGGGAGTATTCAGCGTACAGCCCGCATAGTCGTACTGGTAGCCGACCGCCGGGGAGCTGTTCAGATAAGTGAAATAAACCGTGGCGTTGCCCTTGCCGTCGGCGAAGTTCGAGCCGGCCACGAATGACACGCTCCGGTTGAAACCGGCGTTGGTGGAGCCCGGCGGCAGCTGGTCGCCTGCCTTTGCCAGCAGGCCGAGATATTGCTGGTTGTCGTTTTTGAAACTGCCGTAGCCGTAGTCCGCGTCCAGCTTCACGCCCTGGAAATGTGTATCCATGATGAAGTTGATGACGCCGGCGACCGCATCGGCGCCGTACACCGCGGAAGCGCCGCCGGTCAGCACATCGACGCGTTGAATGATGGCGGCGGGAATCTGGTTGATGTCGGGACTGGCGACGGTGCCGAGGCCGCCGGTGCCCAGGCCGCCGCCGGGAGCCATGCGCTTGTTGTCGATGAGTACCAAAGTGCGCTGCGAACCTAGGCCGCGCAAACTGACGGTGGCCGTGCCGTTCGAACTGATCGATTGACCGGAGCTGTTCTCCGCGACCACTTGCGGCAAGTTGTTCAGCAGGTCCTCGGTGCGTACCAAGCCGGTTTGCGCGATTTCAAGCGCCGTGACGCTGATGATCGGGCTGATCGAGACATCGTTCGGGTTCTGTTGGATGCGTGAACCCGTCACCACCACTTCTTGCAATTCCGCGGCGGGCTCGTTGGCGGCCGCTACGGTTTGCGAAAATGCCGTCGGTGGCGCCGCAGTGGCGCCTGCCATTGCGATTGCGGCGCGGATGGCATATTGCAATTTGCGATTATTCCCCATTTGTTGCTCCCTTAAAATTCAATGCACTTACATGTCGCACCCTTACAAAGAAATCATGATGTTTCCCGCTTGCGCATGCGGCATGGCCGCGCGCCAATTCCTACGGCGCGGAATCATCGAATTGGCATTCGGTGCTCACGCCGCCACCGTCAGTGCGCCGTTCCTGAGCCTCACATCGAGGGATGTTTTGCTCGGCGGCACAGCTGTGGGTGAAGACTCGTTCCCGTTCACGGACGGGGGACACCTCCCCGCAGATAGGATGTTTCGCGCAGCATTGACGTCGCGGTCATGAATGTCACCACACTCGCTGCACACCCAAATCCTTACAGCGAGCATGTCAAGACCTGATGGGCCCGTATGGGCTTTGCAGCTGCTGCATACTCGCGTTGTGTAGCTCTCGTTGACGATGCGAACGCTTCTGCCGGCCTGCTGGCCCTTGTACTGCAATTGCGTTTTAAGCATCCCCCAGCCCGCATTGAGCACAGGCTTTGCCAAGAGGGTCTTGGCGAGTTGAAGACTGCTTACATCGCCGATGAAGATGGTCTGATAGCGATCAACAATTTTCCTGGAAAACTTGTGTAAGGCGTCCCTTCTGCGTCGCGCCGCCGTGCGCTGCAGGCGCTTGGCCTGTCGCTTGTGGCCGCGCCGCTTTGCCAAAATAATTTTCCGCTCAATGTGCCGGAAGAAATGCTCTGTCTCGAGCTTTTCGCCGTCACTGGTGGCCACCGAATCCACCAACCCGAGATCCAGCCCGACTAACTCGTGCGCCGCCCCTCGGGTCTGCGCGAGCGTCTGCTCGACGGGCAGGCACAGCCACCAGTCACCGACCGCATCCTGCGCAAAGCACCCCGACTTCCAAGATACTGCCTCGAGCAAATTCTGTTCGAACACGCGAAAGGCCTTGCCGGAGAAGCGTAAAGATTTCCCCTTGCGCTTCAGTTGCGCCGCCTTGAAAGGGACCCACCCCAGCGATCGCTTCGCGCCTTGACTCACCCGCCAGCGCAGCTTTGCCTTCTTGAACTGCTTGCGACGCGTTGCAAACTCGGCATTCACGCGCTGAATCGTCTCGGAGCCAATATGCTCGAAGCATTCCGTGGCGCCGACGCATAGGCGGTCCAAATCATATCCGCTGAGCCACTTGCCGCGCCCGACGAACGGGTACGCCGCCTTATAACTGGTGGAATTGGCCCAATTCCAAACTTGGTTGACTTCGACAGCAGCAGCATCGAGCCAGGCGTAGCTTTCCGTCTTTACCTTCAGGCGGAGGGTGGTAATGGATGTCCAATACTCGGCTGTCGATGCCGCCTGCTCGCGCGATTGCTGAGAATATTGCTGGGTGCTACCCATCTGGAAATTTTCGCAGTGTCTGCCGGAAAGCGCTGCGCGATGACTCGAGCAAGCCAATTGCGTGATGAACCGCCATTTCCTGTGACGATGTCACGCGAGACCAGTCATCAATTGCCGAGATTCAGCGTGAAGCTGTCTGACTTCTCCGGTCGGATCTGCGGCTTGCCGGCGCGAGTGTGCGTTCGGTTCTACAGTCCTCTTCGCGCCGATGACCGCATTTCAACTCATCTATTACTCGTGCTGCCGCTAGAAAATACCGCTCCGGCGCGCTCATCCGCGCGCGCCAGCGGCTCACGCTAGAATCCAGGTGCCAGCGTGCCGGAGTCATGGGGTGCTGGCAAAGCCTCGGGTTTCTGGAGTGGCGATGAGAGCTCTCATTGTGGACAACGAACCGCACGATCGCGAAGTCCGCCGCAGATCGCCAACGCGCTTGGTCGGCGAAAACTCTCGCCGGTTATACTTTATTGCGCTCGACGATGTGGATTACATCGAAACCTACGGCAACTATGTATTGATTCATGTTGGAGATCAGAAATATCTCCGCCGCGACACCATTAAGCGGTTGGCCTCCGAACTACGCGACGAGGAGTTTGAGTGGATTCAGCGATCAACGTTGATCAATCTTGCGCGGGTCGCCTTTGCCGAGAAGCTCGACCACGGGGCGCTTGCGTTCACCCTCGCGTCTGGAACTCGGTTGGTGTCGAGGACCCGGATTAGTTTCGGTCTGACGCACGGACGGCGCCGCACCGGCAAAGGCATGTGAGTAACCTCAGTCGCTATTGGCGAACAACCCACCGAGGGTATTACGCACCGCTGCAGCGTTGCCGTCGACTGCTGGGCTGCCTAGCCGCGCCGCCAACTGCGCCAGCGTGTTCAGCTGGGCGCGAACCGCGACGTAGCGGCTCGCCTCGAAGTCGCCGCTCCAGACCGCTTTATTGTCCAACTGCAATCTTGCCGCCCATTGCGCGATCGGGGCGGGGTCGAAATCCGCCCGCGCGATCAGCGAGCGCAAAGCCATAGCCAGCCGGACGTCCTCCCCCCATACGAACACCTGGCCCGCGGTGCGGAGACGATTGGCGATGCCCTCCACCATAGGGGCCGTATCAGCGGGCTTCAGGGCGGGATTTCGGGCAAGAAATTTTAGCAAGTCCGCTGCGTGCGCCGTGGCGTGCGCCCAGCCTTTGCCAGGCACGTAACCGCGCAGGTCGCGCTCGCGCGCGAGCGCTTCCAATCCGAGCGCCAAAAGTTCCCGATACCTGCTATCGGTTAGGAAGGGTTTACGTAAGTCCTCGGCTGCCAGCACCGACAAACACAAGACCGCGAAAGATCGGCCAAATACACGATCATCTTCGGCGGCGCCAAGGCCTACACGCGCCATCGACACGAGCCGAACTCGAAGTATTTCCAGGGCGGTTGGCCCCAACAGCTCATCGCGATGAACCCACGCGGCAAATGCTTCGTACGCAATATCGTCGCGCCGGACCGGATCGGTCGAGAGGAGCATATCGAGCAGCTCTAAACTGAGCGCTTCGGCGGAGCTTCCTGCAGGAACCTTAAATCCGTGGCTCTTGAGGGAGATCCAGAACGCCATATCGTGACCCGATTCCGTAGCCGGCGCGGCAGCGGGGAGCAGGAGGCTGCCGCCAATTGCGAGGCAAGCGACGAAACGTGCTGCACTCATAAGCCACTCCTCTCCGCTCGATCGGCCCTTACGACATTGAAATGCGGAATCACGTCTCCGCGCAGCGCTACTTCGCGCTTCCAAACAGCGTCGCGAGCGCCTCTCGGAAGTTTCGGCTCATCTTCAGTTCAGTGCCATCACGCAGCACCACTGTAAACTCGCCGTTGGATAGCGGGCGTAGCTCGGTGACACGATCGACATTGACCAGCGTCGAACGATGAATCCGTGCTATCCCCTGGGTACCATACCGCTGCGCAATCACGGCGATCGGCTCGCGTACCAGCCAACTCTTCTTCTCCACGTGTAGAGTCACGTAATCGCCGGAGGCCTCGATCCAGTCAATGTCGGCCACCCGAATCACGACGATTCGGCCGTTTGAGCGCACCGCAACTCGGTCGGACGTGAGGCTTTCAGCGGCTCCAGCTGCGCCGGCGTTCATGCTGGCGATCGCGCGCGTCACTCGCCGACCGAAGTCGCTATCGCGGGCGGCTTGGACCGCATCACGCGCGTGCTCCAGTGCCGCCGCCAGACGCTGGTCGTCAATTGGCTTCAGTAGATAGTCGAGTGCGTGAACTTCAAACGCGCGGATTGCGTATTCCTCGAACGCTGTGACGAAAATGACGTGCGGGCGGGTTTCGGCATCCAAGCCTTGGGCCACCTCAAGCCCGGATATCTCGGGCATTTGAACGTCCAGTAGGACGAGATCCGGCGCGAGTATCGGGATTGTCGAGAGCGCGTCGGGACCGCTGGCACACTCCCCGACCACGGAAACATCGGCGCGCTCAAGGCGCACGCGCAGCCCCCGCCTGGCGAGTTCCTCATCATCAACGATGACCGCTCGAATCCTCATTCCGCCTCCGCGGTCGGTCGTGGTCGCCCGCCATTCGGTTCCGTTCGAAGCGGGATGCGAAGTGCAACGCCGACGCCACCCGCTTCGCTGCGCTCGACCGTGAGTTCCGCGTCTTCTCCATAGAGCTCGGCCAGCCTCGTTGCGGTATTCGAAAGGCCGAGCCCAGACGACGGTGAAGTCGACTTTCGCATGCCCAGTCCGTCATCCTCCACCTTGAGGATCAATGAGCCAGCCGCTGTCCTGGCGGAGACCGTTACTCGGCCTCCGCGGGCCCGCGGCAGAATGCCGTGGCGAACCGCATTTTCCACGAGTGGTTGCAGAATCAGGGTCGGCACCACCGCCTCCATTGCCTCAGAGGTTACAGAAAATTCAAACGCCAGCCGGTCACCGAACCGCAGCTGCTCGATGTCGAGATATTGCCGTACGAAGGCCAGTTCGTGTCCGAGCGTAATCTCCGTGGTTCCGCTGGTCTGCATCGTCAGTCTCAGGAAATCGCTTAACTGGGCAATCATGGCCGTCGCCGCATCATTTCGTCCTTCGGCCACCAATGACGAGATTCCGTTCAGCGTATTGAACAGGAAGTGCGGCTCCAACTGCGACTGAAGCGCCTGCAGCCGGGCGAACTGAGCGGTCGCCACCGCACGATCCGCTCTGCGCCGCTCCAACTCGAAGCTTATCCAGCCATTGATACCAATGTACAAAAGAAACCAGGTGAGCAGAATAAATATGTAGAACAAAAACACTTCGGCGTTGAAGCCCGACCAGAGCAGATACGGATGCCAGCCCGGCAGCGCGCTACCCGTCAATGATCTTGTAATAAGCCGTTGCGATAGGAACCAGAAGGGAGACCCCGCGATGGCGAATGCGATACCCGAGCCGATCACAGCAATCGGCGGTAGCGCATGGCGCCGGCCCCAATGATGGAATTTGCGATAGGCGGTGGTGAGCCCAATACCCGTGGCGACGAGCACCGCGTCGACAACGGCCGCGTTTTGGGGGCTCAGCCAGGCCAGTTCATACCCCAACATCATCAGCCCGAAGCCCACCCAACCGCCAATCTGCAAAGACCAGAACAGCGCATTGTGGGAAATGTTTCTGCCGGATCCCAGAGCAATCGAGCCCGGCCTCTTTTCAGATACGCGCATAGCTGTTCAACTCACAGGCGCGGGCCGTAACCGTCCACACCGACCCGCGACTAAACACAGCCCTGCGGCCTAAACGTTCGTTGCTTTGTTGCGGGGTACTGGTGCAACGCTTCGATCGGGCGCACAGGCCGCCGCACGAATTCCCCGCCGCAGTTCGGGCACTTGCCGTGCAGGCGCATGAGGGCGCATTCGGAACAAAATGTGCATTCAAACGAGCAGATCATTGCATCGCGCGAATCGGGCGGCAGGTCGCGATTGCAACACTCGCAATTCGGTTTGATGAGAAGCATGGTGGGCACCTGACACGTTGTCGAAATGTGTTCAATCTTATCCGCCACGCACCGATCCAGCTACGCCGCGCGAAGGCAGCGCTCGCTCACCGATTTGAGGTAGGCTATGGGGACGCCAACGATTTCAACCGCGCCGCTGCGCGCCAGTCGCTCAGCGATTGCCGGGATGATAGTCAGCCTCGACGTTTCCCTCGAGCTGGCTTTGGGTGAACAGTACCGGCTTGGTCTTCATGGCGACGAACAGCGGCGTTTGGTCGGCGTAATGGGGTGAATGCGAATCCAATGTGGCCGAGCCGAACTGGTTGATGCTGTCAGAGGATAGGGCGCCCGTCTTGTCCCAGGTGACGAACATGATCAAAGTGTCGCCCGCTGTCGCGGTCAGGGTACCGTCCTTCTGGGCAACGCCGTAGACGGCGCGATAGATGTCCGGACCCCCGTCGATGGCTAAGTCGAGATTGCCCCGGCGGATGCGGTTGACCTGGCCCCACTCCGGATCGATGCGGCCGAAGTGGGTCTTCAGTGTCTTGATGGCATGGCGCAGGGCGTCGATGGGCGGCACGTCGGGATGGCTGTCCGAATGCGCGGCTTCGGCGCGCATCAGCACCGCCAGCGCCGCCGCCCTGCTGTCGATATTGGTGCGCCGGTCCCATCCCTTGAGCAGCGCCTGGGCGGCACTCAAATCATTGTCAGACCCCGGATCAACCTTCACCACGTCGGCGATTTCCCTGGCGACGTCCGAGCGCTCGCTGTAGGCGATGTCGAACTTGTACTTGCGGAACGCCTCGGCGGTGATGGCCGCGTCGGCGCCGAAGGTCTCTTGGGCGCGGAAGGCTCTGTTGGTCATGTCGATCTGGATGCCCATGGTGGGGCTGAAGTCGGCCGCCTTGAGCGCGTCCTGCGCTCCGGAGGCCTGGAACGGAGTGTTGTTGGAGTTGAACACATAGCCAGAGCTGGGATTCCACATCTGCGGCACGCGGTCGAAAGGCAGATAGCCGTGCCAGATCAGGTCGGACCGATCGCCGGGCTGGACCTGCGTCCAGTCGCGCCCCTCGGCGCGGACCGGGAACTGGCCGTTGTAGACGTAGCCGATGTTCCCCTTCTCGTCGGCATAGATGTAATTGATGCTGGGCAGGGCCTGCAGGCGCATGGCCGCCAACCATTCGTCGCGGTTGGTCGACTTGTTGAGACGATAGTATTGCAGCGTCTGGCGCGCCTCGCCCATACCGGCATAGCGCACCGCGAACATCCCGTGATCGGTCTTGAGCACCGGACCCTGGACCGACCACAAAAGTGGCTGGTGCACCGTCCAGATCAGCGGCCCCCAGACTTTCACGCGAATGGCCGCATCACCCTTCTCGAAGGTCTTCCACTCACCGTCCAGCCGGTACTGGTCCGGATTGGCTGGGTTCACGTCCAGCCGATACACCGTTGACACATTGGGAGCGTTCACGGTGTTCGCCCAGCCCAAGTGGGCGTTGTGTCCGTGCAGCAAGAACGGCGAGCCGGGGAAGAAGCCGCCGGCCACGTGCCAGCCTTGGCCGGAATCGAGCACCGCCTCGTACCAGGCCACCAGCCCCGCATAGGGCTGGTGCGAATTGACCAGTAGGCGAGTGGCGCCGTCCGCCGATTTCGAGGCCGCCACCGCGATCCCATTGGAGCCGATCGGCAGGGATCCCGTGATGGTCATGGCAACCTGACTCGCCTTCGGCGCGGGCGCCATGATTTTCGCGATCACATGATCGAGGCCATAGAAGAAGGGCGTGCGGAACACGAACCCGATGGCGACGTCCTGGCCGGTCATCGGCAATAGGCCCCGCTCGACCTTTTCCGGGTGCAGGGCCGCGTAATAATTCACCCCATCGGCGTAGGCCTGAAGCACCGCGCGTACATCCGCCGGCAGGGCGGTGTCGTATTGCGACGCTACCGTCTCGCGCACTTTCAGCAGCCGCACCAGATAGTCCGTCACCGCCGCCTTGGCGCCCTTCACGCCTGCCAGCTGGCCGCGCGCGGTCAGCGCCGCCTCCTGAATGGTGGTGAAATCGTCCTCCGAATGCGCGAAGGCCAACCCGAAGGCCACGTCCGGATCGGTGGGGCCGCTGATGTGCGGCACGCCGTAGTGGTCGCGCTGGATGCGGGCATCATAGCGTCCCGCCTGAGCGATCAGGCTGGCGCGGGCCGGCGCCGGCGGCTGGCTCATCCGATCCTGAATGATCACCGCAGTCAGGCCGATAAGCACCAGCGCCGCCAGCGCAGCCGCGCCGATCTTCAGATATCGCATGGGGCTTTTTCTCCCGAGGTTATTGGCGGCCGTATTGTCTGTGCACGACCCCTGGCCCGCAAGAGCCGTCTATCAGTCCCGATCCGGCGCTCCCTGAGATTGCGATTCATCTCGGCGTGCGGTATTAACGCCTACGAGATTCTTGGAGGCTAAAGATCGTGACAATCTCGAGAACACAAACTCGTAGGGACACGCTGGCGAAGTGCTTGTTCCTATCTCTTCTGCTCGGCGCCGCATCGGTGGCGCAAAATCAGGTATTCCACAGCGCTCCGGCGTCGGCAAAGACCGAGAGAAATCCTTACCAGGGCCAAAACGCAGCCTCGGGCAAGGAGGCGTTTCAACTCAATTGCGCTGCGTGCCATGGCCCGGCGGGAGAAGGTTCGGGAAACATACCTTCTTTGGCCAGCGGGGCGACGCAAGGGGCAAGCGATGGTGAACTCTTCTGGTACATCACCAAGGGTGACGTCAACAATGGCATGCCCTCCTGGCAAGCTTTGCCCGAAGAGCAGCGATGGGAGATCGTCAACTATGTTCGAGTCCTTGGCGCTTCCAGGCCCGGTTCTCCGCGGATACTCATCTCGTCCGACGAAGCGGTTAGCGTCGGAACTAATGCGCCCCCTCCAAAGACTCCGTTTACCGACTACCGTTTTGAGAAGCCCGGCACGATTCGCAAGATCGCACTTGAAGATTTGCCCGCTCCGCTCGCAACGACATCGGCCGGCAACAGCCCTCAGGTGGTCGCACGCCCGGAAAAAGCCTGGCCAGAAGTTCCCGCTGGATTTAAGGTTGAGCTGTACGCAACCGGCCTCGATCAGCCACGGCTGATCCGTACCGCGCCGAACGGTGATTTTTTCGTCGCGGAAAGCAAGCTGGGTGAAATCCGTGTGTTCCGCGGCATCACCGCTGAAGGCAAGCCGGAAAAATCAGCCACATTCGCCACAGGATTGAAGCGGCCCTTCGGGATCAACTTCTATCCGGCGGGCCCCAATCCGCAGTGGGTCTATGTCGGCAACACCGATTCGGTGGTGCGCTTTCCCTATAAGAACGGCGATTTGGCAGCGCGCGGTCCGGCCAAGCACATCGCAGACCTGCCGAGCGGCGCAGGTGGTCATTGGACTCGCGACATTCAGTTCACGCCCGATGGCAAGAAGATGTTCGTTTCGGTCGGTTCGGCCTCGAACATCAACGACCCAGACACGACCCCCGAGGAGAAGGATCGCGCTGACGTCCTGGAATTCAATCCTGACGGTTCAGCAATGCGTGTGTACGCCTACGGCATACGGAATTGCGTTGGGTTGGCGATCCAGCCGAAGAGCGGTGCGTTATGGTGTTCGGTCAATGAGCGAGATGGGCTGGGTGACGACCTCGTTCCCGACTACATTACTCGTGTGCAGGAAGGAGGCTTCTACGGATGGCCCTGGTGGTACATGGGCAAACATCAAGATCCACGCCACGAAGGAAAGCATCCCGAGCTGAAGGATAAAGTCATAACGCCCGATGTAATCCTGCATCCGCACAACGCATCGCTGCAACTGACGTTCTATGACGGCAAACAATTCCCGGCCGAATATCAGGGCGACATTTTCGCCGCCGAACACGGCTCCTGGAATCGATCGGTGCGCGTCGGATATGAGTTGATTCGTGTGCCGCTCGACAAGTCTGGAAACGCGACCGGCGCATACGAGGACTTCATGACCGGTTTCGTCGTGGATAACGGGCATGTTTGGGGAAGGCCGGTTGGAGTCACGGTGGCTCCCGATGGCTCGCTGCTGGTGACTGATGACGGATCGAAGTCCCTCTGGCGGATTAGCTACATAGGGACGCCGGCTACGCCCGCCCCCACCAAACTCAGCCACCGCAATGGACTTCGTTAGATGGCGCGCTCGGCGCCACGTCGCCTCAAGCACGGTTCCGTCGAGCGAGCTTCTCGAGCGACTTCTCGCAAACTTGTATCTGCGATTTGACGAAGTCGGCTTCGGCATTCGCTTCGGCAGTCTTTATTCTCGCAATCACGTTCAGTGCCTGACTGTATCGATCTCTCGCCGACCGCCACTCCGCGCGTCGCTCCGCTAGCGGAAGATTCGGATCGGCTGCGCGTCCGGCGAGCGCTCGTCCGAGCTCTTCATAGAGCGAATAGTGAACATAGTTGCTGTAGTCGTTCGGCGGCGTCGTCGAAGTGCGCTCGAATTCCTTCAGCCCGTCGCCCACGAACTGGTTTGCATCGTTTGGCCGCTTGCGATCATTGGCTATGTTCGCCATGCGCGACAGGATGAACGCTACGTCGGTGTGGTACTGCGCCACTCCCGGGTCTCCAGCCGATAGCGCCCTGAGCTCGTCCAGCGCTTTTTGGTCGTGCCGGGTCGCATCTTCCAGAATGGCGGCAACTGCCTCAGCCGTCCCGCCCGCTGCATCCACGCTCGCGATCTCGATAAGCGCATTCGCAATGCCGAATTCCGAGAACGCGTGCAAGTGCTTAAGGTCCGCGTTATCGGGTGCTGCTTTGCTGAGATCCGCGAGTACGTTTTCCGCCTTCTCGTCGAGCAGAACTGCTTCGGCGACGGTAGCCTTATCGTGCGCGAGAATTTCCGCGGCTCGCGTATAGGCAAGCGAGAGTGATCGGCCGATGCCTTGGTCGCTCGGACCGGCTTTCCACAGCGCTTCGAAGAGCCCGAGCGCCGAGCGAATCTTACCCAGCCCCTTCGATGCGTCACCTTGCATCTTGAACAGGTGGTAGCCGTAGCTGAGCAACCCTCGTGCCAACGTTGCCTGCGCAACCGAGTCGTGCGCATCCCGCCGGATGAGTCGCTCGCCAGTCTCAACCGCTTCCTGCGAGAGGGTCAACGAGTCCTTGGCGTCGCCCGACAGCCAGTAAAACTCGCTCAGCTTGATCGCCGTCATGACCATATCGCGCTGCGCCTCGAGATCGTTGGGCGAGGCTGCGACGACCGCCCGGCGGAATGCGAGCGCATGCTGATAGCTGGCCGCGGCGGCAGCGGAGTCGCCTGTACTCGCCCCTAGCGCAAGCCCCTGGACGTCCCCGAGTCTCTGATAGCCGGCTGCCAGTTCTTTCTGCAGCGCTGGGTCGCCCTCGGCCTCCTTCGACAAGCTGTCCAGATACTGCAGTGCGGTCTGCACGATCAGCTGCTTTGCTGCGGTCGATCCCGGCAGATCGCGGATCGAGTCATGGAGGTCGAAAATAAGCGAGTGCGCGAGCTGGCGCACGTCCGTGTAGCGGCGTTCGGCGCGCTCCCGCTCCATCCGAGCGATCTCGGCTTCGCGCAGCGCGGCGCCCAAGCCGACCAAAAGCGCAATCGCCACCAGGCCCGCGGCGGTGAGTCCGGCGGCATAACGGGAAATGAATTTCGAAGTCCTGTACCCGAGTGTGTCCTTCCGGGCTAAAACGGGCCGGGAGGACAGATGGCGGCGCACATCCTCGGCGAGCTGTTCGACCGAGTCGTAACGACGGCGCGGGTCGTGCTCGAGGGACATCAGCACGATGTTGTCCAGATCGCCGCGCAGTCGGCGTTGCAGTCGTTCCGGTGATCCCTCGCGGACGGTACTCCGCGAGCTCGGATCCTCCGCGACGTCCTTGCCTCGCTCGCCGACCGCCGTCGGACCGCGTCGAGCAACCTGACTCGGCCGTCGTGGCTCCGTTAAGCGTGCCGATGCGTAGGGTGACTGCGTCGTGGCCGCGGCCGGCGGTTTGCAGCCGGTGAGCAGCTCGTACAGGATGACCCCGAGCGAATAGATGTCGCTGGCCGTCGTGATTTGCAGGCCCTGGATCTGCTCCGGGCTCGCATAATCGGGGGTCAGCGCTCGCAGAACGCTTCTCGTGTGCTCGACCGAGCCGGGCGCGTCGCGAGGCTCGAGAATCTTCGCGATTCCGAAGTCCAGCAGCTTGGGCACGCCATCGCGGTCGACCAGGATGTTGTTGGGCTTCAAATCGCGGTGAATGATCAGATGCTGATGAGCGTACTGAACAGCGCCGCACACTTGCAGGAACAAGCGCAGTCGCGCGGTCGTGTCCAGTCGAAGACGATCACAGTATCTGTCGATGCGCTCCCCGTCGATCAGCTCCATCACCAAGTAGGGCGAGCCGTCCGCAGTGGAACCGCCGTCAAGGAGTCGGGCGATATTCGGATGGTCAAAGCCGGCGAGAATCTGCCGCTCGTGCCTGAACTGATGAATCACGTACGCAGAATCGAGACCGATACGAATCAGCTTGATGGCAACCAGCCTCTGGTATTCGTCGTCGGCACGGCGAGCCTTGAATACCTCGCCCATGCCGCCGGAACCGATTTGCTCCAGCAACTCGTACGGCCCCGTGTGCCGCCCGACCCTCGGTTCGGTGCTGCGCGAGTCCGACCAGGCCGCCGCTCCCGCCGCGGCCGACTCTTCGAGGAAGGATTCGCCGGCCTGCTCGTGCGCTGCCAGCAATGACTCGAGCTCGCGGCCGAGGTCCGGATCTGTGGCTGCGAACTCAGCAATGCGTGCGTGTCGACCGTGCGGCTCCATCCCCACGAGTTCGTCAAGAGCCGCTTTGACTTGCTGCCAACGTTCCGGGGTCACGTTGGCTCCGCTCGGTCGAGTTCGCGGCGCAACCAGGCTCGTGCAGTAGTCCAATCTCGCTTCACGGTTGCGGCAGAAATGCTCAGGGCTTGCGACGTTTCGTCAATCGAGAGCCCACCGAAGAATCGCAGTTCGACGACCTGACCCTGCTGGGGGTCGAGTAGCGACAGGCGGGTGAGCGCCTCGTCGACAGCAAGCACGTCGACAGCAAGCACTTCGACAGCTGGCTGATCGGACACATCGAGCGCGGCACTCAGTGTCACTTTCAGTCCGGCGCTCCGCTTGGCGGTGAGGCGAGCGCGGGCGTGATCGACCAGCACCTGCCGCATCAGTCTCGATGCAAGCGCAAGGAAATGGCAATGATCTCGAACAGCAAGCTCTTCTGCCCCGATCAAGCGCAGATAGGCCTCGTGCACGAGCGCCGTGGTCTGGAGCGTGTGGCCCGCGCGCTCGCCGCGGAGGTGCTGTCGCGCGATCTGCCGTAGCTGCTCGTAGAGGACGGGCACTAGCTCCTCAAGCGCGTCGGTGTCGCCGGCGCGCCAGCGGGATATCAGTTGCTCAGCATCGGGATGGGGCAGCGTCATTATTGTTAAACCGAGAATTTCTGGGGCTAGGGCCTGCCCCCATCTCATGCTCCGATGCGTGTAGGCAGGTGTCAACACCGCGTCCGCCCGCGATCGCCTGTGGCATCGCTCGAATTCAGAGGGAAGGTGAGCCTTTTTCCGATCACATCTCGCTTTCATAGGTATGGAGAGCAAGCGCACGGACCGTTCCCGACCCGCCCCCGCTGCTGAAACAGCGGGCGCGGGCTTCCTCACCGGCGGCCGACGCTGGCTCCGCGCTGGGACCGTTGCCCGCGCGGCGGCCGACTGTCAACGTTCCTCCCGGCGCACAGCAATGTTCGCCGTTGCATTTGGGTCTCTGCTGACGATCGCGGGCTGCATCGGCCTCTCGCCCCGCTCCCGCACCAGCCCCGCAGCATCTCAGCAGGCGCCATTCAGTCTCGGAGACGCCGAAGCGCTTCTCGTCGACTCCATGGGGAAAGGACCCTCGAGCGACCCGGACCGCACGGACAGCGACGCCTCCGTCCAGGTCGTGGTCCAGGGCGGGCACTCGGCAATGCTCATGTCCGTCGCGATGAGCCCGGACGGGCGGTACGTGTTGTCGAGCGGCATGGATGAGACCGTCAAGCTTTGGGACATCGGACGCGGTCGGGAGGTGCGGACCTTTCGAACTGCGGGCCTGACGCCCTGGGCCCGATCCGTCGAATTCAGCGACGACAGCGCGGTGATGCTGGTCGATACCGGTACCGCGCTGGTGGCCTACTCGACTTCGAGCGGAGCGGAAGTCCGGCGACTGCCTGCATCCCCGGCAACCTGGCACAGCGTCATCGGGCGGTTCGCCATCGACGAGGATCACGCCCCCGGCTCCGTTCGTGTCATTGACGTGGCTACGGGCTCGCCGCGTGGATCCATTATTGTTCCTCCGCAGGACTCGCCGCTGGCGGTAAGCGCCGACGGGTTGACGTTGTTTACGCTCGCTGGCACGCCGGCACGCGAGCGGAACCAGGAACACGAGTCACACGTGCAAGTGTGGGATATCCCCAGCGGCCGGCTGCGACGCACGCTGCCGGTGCCATCGCTAGGCCAGACCGATGTTGGGGCCGTCAGTCCCGATGCGCGGCGGCTGGTCGTCGCTTCACCACCCGGAGCTCTCAGCGTGCTGGACGTCGCGGACGGACGCGTGCTCCGCACCATCAGCCTGCCGGCATCCACGACCACCATATCGATGCTGACCACGTTGCACTTCGATTTGAGCGGCGAGCGCATCGCATGGGCGAACACCAACAACGAGGGTCTCGTCGTCGACCTGCGGGACGCCGGGCCGCCGCGCGCAATCGTCGCCACCGCGATCGGCTTCGGCGCCGATTCCCACACGCTGGTCCTGGGCCGCGCTCAAGGGGGTGCCCCCGTTCTCGTGGACACCGCCACGGGCGTGGAGACGCCGCTAGCGAGTGGTGCGAATCAAGTTGGCGGCCTGGCAGTCACGCCCAACGGGCACTCGGTAGCGGTCGCAGCAGGGTATGGCGGGGTCGACCTGTGGGATCTCACTACCGTGCGCATCAAACGCACCTTCAACTGCCCTGATAGCGCAGCGGCAGTGTCAGTGGCCGCTGACCGGACTGCGCCGACCCTCGCGGTTGGTTGCCTCAGTGGTGGCATCGCGGCATTCGACCTCAACACCGGCCAACGACTGATGAGCGCGCCGGTCGCATTCGCAGGGGCCAGCAATTCTGGAGTGCGCGTCGCGTTGACGAGCGGCGGCCGCGTCTTGATCGGCACCGCTGGCGACACTTTTGCGGTCTGGGATCTGGCGTCGGGCCATGAAGTCGCCCGCCGAACGCTTCCGCCGCAGACGGCGCCGTCCACGGGGATCAGCGCCCTGGCCGTGCACCCTGAAGGGACGCTGCTCGCGCTCGCCCGGACGCAGGACGTGTCACTCTGGAATCCAGTCAACGGGCAGCCGGTCCGGGTTCTGGGTGAGTCGGGTACCGCGCACACCGCTTCGGCATTAAAGGCCTTTACTCCCTGGACCGCCGGAGCGGCGGCAGCGAGAGGTCTCTCTACCTACTATTCACCGACGGCCAGCGTGACGAGCCTCGCGTTCACCGCCGATGGCCGGTCCCTCGTGACATCCAACCTGAGCGGACTCGCGATCTGGGACGCACGCACCGGTGCCAGAATCGGCCCGCGACCGGCGACCCTCGCACCGAGCGCGCCGAGCAGCGGCGACGTCCGGCAGCAGAGCCTCATGGCGTACCGTGCGATGCTGTCGAATGCGGCGTCGAGGGACGCCGTCCTGAGCCCGGATGGCCATCGCGTTGCGCGCGGTCGGGGGCATTTGGTCGAGATACTTGATCTGGAGACAGGTGCCGTCGTCCAGACGCTCAAGGGCCACACCAGCGATGTCGAGGGAGTTGCCTACGCGGGCGCCGAGATGGTCGTCGCAGGAAGTCGCGACGGGCGGCTGCGGCTCTGGAACGTCGCATCCGGGAAGGAGCTCGCTGCGCTCCTGAGTCTGGGCGAGGACGACTACGTCGCGGTCACCCCGGACGGCTACTACCAGGCGTCCAAGGGCCACGCACGCGACGTGGGGTTCCGGTTCCGCGGCGAGCTCTACCCATTCGATCAGTTCGACCTGCATTTCAATCGGCCGGAGGTCGTCCTCGAACGTGTGGGCCTCGCGTCGCCGTCGCTCGTTCGCAGTTTCCAGAATGCGCACAAGCAGCGGCTGCGCAAGATGGGACTCAAGGATGACGCCGGAGTGCTGGAGCTCCATCTTCCGTCGGTCGACATTCTGAACGTCGAACAGTTACCCGCGACGACCGACCGCGCAGCGCTCTCCGTCAAGGTGCGCGGCCTTGATGACGAGCATCCGCTGACGCGCCTGAACGCCTACGTCAACGACGTACCGATATTCGGCAGCGCGGGCCTGCCGGTCACGCCGGCCGGAGAGCACGTCATCGAGCGCACGCTCGACATTCCGCTCGTACCGGGACGCAACAGCATCCAAGTGTCCGTCGTCAATGACGCCGGCGCGGAGTCATTGCGCAAGAGCGTGTACACCGTGGCGGCCGCGCCGGCCGCGGGCGCCGACGTCTACGTGCTCTCGATCGGCGTGAGCCGTTACCGCAATCCTGCTTACAACCTGCGCTTTGCCGCGAAAGACGCTGAGGACATTGCCGCCGTTTTCACATCTGCACACGACACGGCCGCGCGCGGTCGGGTGCATTCGCTCAGCCTCACCGACGACCGGGCGACGCGACAGGAAATCGGTGACGCCAAGAAGTGGCTGCAGAGCAGCAGGCCGCAAGACCTGGTCGTGGTGTTCGCCGCCGGCCACGGCATGGTGGACGAGAACTCGAATTACTACTTCGGAACGTACGACATTGATCCTCAGCGCCCGCAGACGGCTGGCCTGCCGTACGACGAGCTCGAAGCGCTGCTCGACGGGATCCCGGCGGTCCGAAAGCTCCTCCTCCTCGACACATGCTTCTCGGGGGAGGTCGACGGCCAGGATACGGTCGTCGTCCGAAGCGCGGAGTCCGATCACGGGACCGGAAGGGTCACGATGCGTTCATTCCGGCCCGCTCGCAACCTCAGTGCGGCGAGCACGTCCGGTGCGGCGGCAGCGCTGCCCGCCGATGATGTCCTCGACTTCCAGCAGGCATGGTTCGCGGACCTACGCCGCGGGACCGGCGCCGTCGTGATCTCAAGTTCCGGCGGCAGCGAGTTCAGTCTCGAGGGCGACCAGTGGCGCAACGGCGTTTTCACCTATGCGCTGCTGCGAGGCCTCACCACCCGCGAGGCGGACCGCAACAAGGACGGCGTGATCACGGCCGGCGAGCTTGAAGAATACGTCGCGCGAACAGTCCGGTCGCTGACCGGTGAAGCGCAGCATCCCACTTTGAGACGGGAGAATCTCGACTATGACTTCATTGTCTATTGATCCCTCAATGGTAACGGCGTGCCGTCCGAGCGGCGCATCCGCGACGGCCGCATTGCTCGTCTTCGCCGCGTGCATCGGCGCGACAGGTGCCGCACACGCGCAAGTGATCGCGCCCAGTGTGCCCCGTGCGACGGCGACGCCGATCGCCCCGCGCCCCGTGGCGCCGGCGCCGGCACCGGCGCCGGCGCCGATCGGAACGGCTCAGGTCCTGTCTCCCCCGCTTAAGGGGACGATCATGCCGACTAATTTCTACGTCGTGACGCTCGGCGACTCGATCATGTGGGGTCAGGGCATTCCGGACGGGTTGAAGTTCCGCGACCTCGTCGCGGGCTGGCTCCAGACGCAATTCGGCGCTACGCGTCGGGTGGTCCAGATTCCGACGCATGCTCATTCCGGGGCGCGGATCCTGCCGAAGGACGGGGTTCCGGACGTTGACACCCCGCATACGGGGGAATTTCCGAATAACGGAGCGCCCTCGCTCTATGAGCAAACGGCACTCACCGCCGCTGACCTCTCAGCGCACGGGATCAGCCCGGCCAGCGTGAACCTGGTGCTGCTCGATGGCGGCATCAACGATATCGGCATTACGTTCCTTCTCGACCCGCTGAAGAGTACCGGGGACATCGACCAATACACGCAAGCCCTCTGCATCGGGCGAATGCAAGCGCTGCTGCCGCAGGTCATCCAGACCTTCCCGAATGCAGCGATCGTCGTGACGGGTTACTTCCAGATCGTCACCTCCGAAAGCGACACGCTGGCCTTGAGCGCTCTGTTGGCCGCGCTCGGCATCCAGATCGGGGGGCCTGTGGGAGGACTCGCAGGATTGGTCGGCGGGGTGATCGGCAAAGACCAGTTGGTCGCCAATTCCGGGGAATTTGCCGTCGACGTCTATTACGGATTGACGACGGTCGTGCAGCAGACAAACGCCCAGTACGCCCCGACCGTCGCCAAGGTGGCACTCGCATCGCCCGGCTTCGGGGATCCGAACGGTTACCACGCGTCGAGCACCTACCTTTGGGATGTCGGCTACTTCGCGATCGACGAGGGCAACGGCGTCGCCGGCGTCAATCCGCCAACGACCTACGACACGCACAGCGTAGCCTGGAACCGAGCCCGTGAGTGTGCAATGGCATCCACTCCGCCCGACCCAACCTGCGTCGATGCGTCGATGGGCCACCCGAACCTCGATGGCGAGGCTGCGTACGCGGCGGCCATCGAGGCACAGCTCGCCGGGCCGCTCGCGGCCCGAGTTGGCCTGCCGCCGCCGCCGCCGCCGCCCTTTCTGCAGATGCAAATCAGTTCGGGCGTTGACAATCTCGGCCCGACCGTACGAATGGGTGCCTTCCCGAACCCACCGCAGCTGGTGAAGCTCATTCACTGGATGAATGTCAGCGCGGTTAATCAGACAGGCGTTGTGCGCGGCGGGACCGTGAGCGTGCAACGCACCGCCCCTGGGCAAACAGCGTTCGGCAGCGGTGCGATCGGGACCAAGTTCTACTACAGGTGCGTCGATGCCTACCCGCCCCCGCCATCGCTTCACGCCGCCGGGCCGATCACAGTGGGCGGCCCCGTTGGTTGCACGGGGGTTGCGAACATCCCCGGCTTCCCCGAGCAGATTTTTGGAGTAAACGGCGATCCACCGCCGCCGAGATGAGGCGCACGAGGCAACGACACGCCGCCAATTAAAGACCTACAAGGAGAACATCATGCCCATGTGTACGCGTCGTGCCGGTTGGCACGCCAAGCTTTCCGGCCTCGCAGCAGTCATCGCCGCCACGGCACTCTCGGCGTCCGCGCTGGGCCAGGTGCCCGCCCCGACCGTAAAGCCAGGCTTGATCGTGCAGCCACGTCCGATCCTGACGCCGACGCCCGTGCCCGTCGCGCCGGCTCAGCCGGCCCCCTTGCGAGGATTCGTCGATATGCACGCACACCTGATGAGTCACATCGCGTTTGGCGGTAAGTTCATCTACGGCGGAGTTGACGCGGGCTCGCTCGTTCCAATCGATCGCAAGGGCTGTCTATACATCAATGCCGCCAACGAATCCGACGCGCTCAATCAAGAGAACATGGCGCACGGCGGCTGGGGAACTGACAACGGTTGCGGGGATAATTTTCGCGAGCAGGTCATCCACCTCTTCGAGCAAGGGTTGAATGCCAACAACCCGGATGACTCCACGTATAAGATCTCCGGCCCACCCGGCTTCGCAACGTGGCCGGCCTGGAACGACCTGACGCGGCAAAGAATGTGGGTTGAGTGGATTCGGCGCTCCTACATTGGCGGTCTGCGCGTCATGGTCGCGCTAGCAACGAACAGCAAGCTGTTCGGCGATCTGACGCGCGGGTCGGGCGACCTGCCCGATGACGACATGACGTCGGCCGATATGCAGATCCGTGAGATCAAGGCGTTCGCCGCCCGCCACGCAGACTTCGTCGCCATCGCGTACAACTCGGGCGATTTGTACAACATCGTCGCGGCAAACAAGCTGGCGATCGTGCTCGGAATTGAGGTTGACCAGATCGGCAATTTCGTTGGCACGGCCACCGCCGCGCAGTTAACGGGCGAGGTCGATCGGCTTTACGGAGAAGGCGTGCGTTACATTTTCCCTACTCACATCACCGACAACCCGATCGGTGGCACAGCTGTCAGCATCGATGAATTCGCCCTCGTCAACCGCTACGAGAACGGAAACTGGTGGAGTCTGGCGTGCGCGCCAATGCCTGGAGGTAAGGGTCCCTACTTGTTCAATACCCAGCCGGGCCCGAGCGGTGTGATTGATTGGCTTGAAGCGGCTGTCAACAACGTCCAACAGGGCGCAATCATATCGGCGAAGCTTGGGCCGAACTGGGTCGTGAACTTCCAGGGCAAGCCGGGCCCGTACCCGTGTTCTCCAGCACCAAACAACGTACCGATGGGCAACGGCAATGCGATGGGACTCTCGCCCGCTGGCCAGGAGGCGATCGTTCAGATGATGCGCCATGGCATGTTGATCGACATTGATCACATGTCCGACCGTTCGGTGCAGATGGCGCTGGCATTGGCCGAGGGCCCCCGAGGTAGCGGCTATCCGCTGAACAGTGGCCACAATCACATACAGGGGTTTTTCCCGTTCGAGACGGCGAACGAACGAAATTTCACCGCCGTGACCTATGGCCGCATCGGCCGTCTCCATGGCATGGCGGGCGTCGGATCGGCGAACCTGACGGCCGACCAGTGGCTCTCGGCTTACGCGGCGGTCGTGGGCGCGATGCAGCAGGGCGGCGCAACGACACCGGTCGCCGCCGGCTTCGGTACTGACATGAACGGTCTGGAGTTCGCGATGCCGCCGCGGGCGGCAGCCGCCGGGAACCCCGGCTTCCAAATCAACGGACCGCAGTACGCGCAATACGCGGCGTGCCTGAAGGGGCCGACGTGCAGGAACACCGTGGTGGCCACCGGAACAAAAGGCGCAGCGCCCATGATCAATTCGTGTCTTGTACCCTGTCGGACTCAATTTCCACAAGCGTATGTGATGGCCGGGGTGGTGCCGCCGGGCGTTCAGTACAGCGCGGCCTTCCCGCCGAGCACCGATGGCAACAAGACCTGGAACTACATCACGGATGGCGTAGCGCACTACGGCATGCTTCCTGACTTTCTGATGGACGTCGCGTCTATGCAGAACATAGGCGGGCCGGCAGTGGTCCAGAACATCATGTCGGGCGCCGATTACTTCTTCCACACATGGCAGATATCCGAAGCGAAAAGCGCCGCAGTTCATTAGAGATCGGATCCAGCGCGCATGTCCCCTTGCCAACTACGTGAACCGGTACCAATATGAAAATCCAAAGACTGATCATCGTCTGGGTCTCGGCTGCGGTCGCGTGTGTCGGAGCGAGCATCACCGCCGCGCAGGTCCCGCCTGCGCCGTACAACCCTCCGCCGCCCCAGTACAATCCGCCGGTTCCGCAATACACCCCTGCGCTCCCGCAGTACAGCCCGCCGGCGTACCAATACGGCGTACCGGCGACCGGCCAAGTCACGGCCAAGAATCCACTGTTGCTCGCCCTTGTCCTGCAGCCCTTGCTGCAGCAGACCGGTGCCTCCGCATCCAGCGGTATCGGCATGCTATTTAGCCGCTTGTTCAACGCGCTGTTCGGACACAAGGATCCGAATTCCCCTCCTGGGGCTCAGTACCCGGGCGGAGCCCCGTATGGATCGGCCGCCGCGGGTTATCCGCCGTCGACACCACAATACGGAACTCCGTATCCGGGGACGCCGGGTGGCTACCCTGCAGGCGTGCCCGGAAGCCCACCAACGGCTTTTGGCGCACCGTATGGCGCAATTCCGGCAACTCCTTACGGCGCGGCAACCCCGTACCCTTCGGGAGCTTCGGGTCCCGCGATTCCCAGCTACGGGTCGAGCACGCCGACTCCTTATCCGACTCCGGCGCCGGGAACACCGGCCGCTACGAACCCGGCATTTCCGGGTTACCCACCTGCCCCGGGCGCTCCCGCAACGACCGGGGCTTACGCGGGCGCGTCTTCATCATACACCGGCGCACCGCCGCCGGGCCTACCGACAACTCCGGGCGCCAAGGCAGCTGTGCTGCCATCGGTGCTCTATTCTCTTGAGCAATTGGATCCAAAGACATTCAAGGTGAACCACTCGATCGATCTGGGCCACGGAACGCCGACGCTGCACACCGGCGATGTCTTCGCGATCGAGTATTCGACGAACGTTCCCGGGCAGGTTCGCATCGACAATGTCGACAGCACCGGGACGATGAGCGCGCTCGGCACCTATACGGTTCAGTCCGGTCACGACAACCGTATTCCGGTAACCAAGGGGATGAAGCTCATCGGCACTACCGGCACGGAGACATTCAAGCTGTACTTTTTCCCGTGCCTGCCCACGGACGCGGGCGGGACGACGGATTCGGCCGCAGCTTCCGCCGGCCTGCCGACCTGCCCGCCAGGACCCAGTCCGCAGTTACTGAGAGCGAGCACCGGTCTCCTTGGAGCCAAGGCCGCCGTGAACCTCGACAGCCCGGACCCGACGATTGCGGTGAACGCCTTTGCCAGCTATCAAACAAACGACGTAACGGAAAGCGACTTCCAAATACTGCACGTTGCTCCGGGCGCTGCGTCAGGCGCGCAGTCAAAGTAATGGTCATGGCGGCCAGGACTTCGCGCACGGCACTCATTTGCTGCGCACTGCTGCACGCGGGAGTACACGGCGGGGCCAGCGCGGCGCTCGCCTCAGACCACGCGCTCATCATGACCATCAGCGAGTACGAAGGCGCGCCTGCCCTGCCTGGCGTCAAGATGGACGCCGCGAACGCTATCAAGCTGCTCAACGGCATCGGATTCTCAAGTCAAGACATACGCGTGATCGACGGAACCCAGCTGACGCTCAGCGGAATGCGCCAAGCATTGACGCAGCTCGCGAACGACACGAGGGACGGCGACCGGATATTCGTGTACTTCTCGGGACACGGGACGAGCTATTCGGTCGGCGATCGTTGCGAGCAGGCGCTCGTGTCACGCGATATGAAGCCCTTTGCAGCGCACGATCTATTCCAGTACCTCACCGCCCTCCGCGACCGTACATTGCGGGTGATCGTGGTGCTCGATTCTTGCTTTTCCGGAGGGGTCGCGCAGACAGCCGCCGATCCCTCAAGGGTCGCTCGGTCTCTGAATTTGCTGACGCCGAAGTTCTGGAAACGCGCTGGCGATCCTTCGAGCTGCTCCACACCGGTCAACCTGAGCGCCGCGGAGCTACAGGGGCTGCGCAGTCTGAAAGGCGCCGTGAACTTGGAGCGCAACTACGTCTACGTCGCCGCAGCCCGCGACAACGAGGTCGCATTTGACGACGGCGCCAAAGGCGGGGTGGCGACAACCGCCTTGGTCGACTGCCTGCAGTCGTCAATACCAGACGCCGACCACAGCGGCAGCATCTCCTTCGGCGAGCTCGCGTCCTGCGCTCAAGGACGCATCAATCGGCGTTCACCGAAAGACGATACTCTTCGGCAGCATCTCGTCGTGACCGGCAATGATGGATTGCCCGTCATGGCGGCGGCAGACACGCCGGCAGCAGCACCGACGAATCCGGTCGCATCGCTGCGCGATGTATTGCAGGCTGCCGATGCGCGTTGGGACATCCGGGCGACCGCCACCGCAGCCTCTCTGCAAGTCGGGAAGGACGCCTTCGGCGTCTCCGTGACCAGCGGCCGAAGCGGCTATCTATACATTGTGTACGTTGGATCCGACAAGCGCGAGTTTCGCAAGCTCTACCCGACTGCCGCGGCGGAGCAAAATTTCGTCCGCGCCGGCGAACCATTCGACGTGCCAAAGCGCTGGCACAGCGACGGCCCGTCAGGGACTGATCATTTGCTCGTTCTGGTCGCATCGCAGCCGCGCGATCTCGACGCGGTTTTCGGCCAACAGCTCGCTGCGGCGGCCACCTACAACGCGTCTTCGGGACTGCACGATTCGGTTGGCGTGTGTCGCAACCTGTCGAGCCAGGCTTGTCCAGGCGCGGTATCTAGGAATCTGAGCGCTGCGGACGCTGCACCTGGTGGCTCAACTGGCTATGGGGCGACGATGCTCGAAATAGAGGAGCGAATTGATCAAAGTTCCGCTTCGCATTGATCACCCGAATACCTAACTCAACGCCTCTACACCCTGAGCCATCTGTGGCGAACGACCGCTCCTGCTCCGACTTGAACAAGTCGGATTGCCGTCGAAGCCAACTTCCGCGCAGGTTGTCGCGGTTAGAAACCTCGATTGGAAAGTTGAGAATCGCTAGATTCCGAGACGTAAGCTGGTCTGGCTCGAAGGAGGATCGAATGCCAACTCGACAGCCCGAACGACAGCTCACCGAATTCATTGCGAAATTTACGCCCGAGATGGGCAAGTTAATCCGTGCTGCGCGCGCCAAGATGCGCGGCTTCATGCCGCAAGCCTTGGAACTCGTGTACGACAACTACAATTTCTTCGTGATCGGCTATGGACCGACTGAGAAAGCTGGCGACGCCATCTTCTCTCTCGCAGCCCAAGCGAAAGGCCTCAGTCTCTGTTTTCTTCAAGGCGCAAACCTGCCGGACCCACACAAGCTATTGCGAGGCAGCGGCAATGTCGTACGCAACATTCGCCTTGAGTCCGCCGATGCGCTTGATGACCCAAAAGTTCGCCAGCTGATAGACATCGCGCTGAATCGTGCAAAGACGCCGATCCCGGTGGACGCTAGCCATCAATTGATCATCAAGTCTGTTTCAGCCAAACAGCGGCCACGACAGTCTTTGATTGCCAAGAAGAAATGACAGCTCTCTGAGCTTGGCCGCCTGAACCGCCGCGCGCCGCCCGGCGGGCCTGGAGCCAATGAAGGCAGGGTCAAAATGTGCGACATGCGCCGCTTTGCTTGAACCGCACCGGTTGGCATGGAAACATGTCGAATCGGAAGCGGTCCGTTCGTCGTTGGTTAGAGTGGCCCATGCGGAAGATAACTATCGGCGCCATGGTTTCCACGGATGACGTCATGCAAGCAATCACCCGGAGCCTTCTATTGACCCCCACCATTACCGCCTTTGAACGGTCGCCCGATCGCGGCAAGGGACTGGCGCGTGACATGCGCGTTCGCTGGGCGCTTGAAGAAGTGGGCCAGCCTTACGACGTTCGCCTTGTTTCGTTCAGTGAGATGAAGGAATCCGCGCATCGTATGCTTCATCCTTTCGGACAGATTCCGACCTATCAAGAAGGCGATCTCGCCCTGTTCGAGTCGGGGGCGATCGTATTCCATATCGCGGAGCGCCATGCCGGGCTGCTGCCAGACGATGCGAATGCCCGGGCACGCGCGATCACATGGATGTTTGCCGCGCTTAACACGGTGGAGCCGCCGATCCTTGATCGCGGAATCGCCAAGCTCATGGAGCGCGACAAGAGCTGGTATGAGGAGCGCCTGCCTATCCTCGAGGATCGCGTCCGTGTACGGCTTGGCGAACTTTCCAGTCGGCTTGGCGATGCCGAGTGGCTCGACGCTGCGTTCAGCGCCGGTGACCTACTGATGGTGACGGTGCTGCGCAGGTTGAACGGATCGGGGATACTGGAGGAATATCCGAACCTGTCCGCTTATATCGCCCGTGGCGAAGCGCGGCCCGCTTACAAGCGCGCTTTCGACGCTCAATTGGCGGTTTTCACTGGCAAGCCACATAGCGCCTGACAAAGGTCAGTTCTGGGTCCGAAAGTACTCACGCCGATTTTGTTACAGCATTCAAACCCGGCAATCACCGTAACGGTGCAACTTTCTGCTGCTGTATTTTCCTGCGGACAGTCAATGGGGTAACCTGGGATGAAGACGCCAACTTTCTCACGTCAAGCGGGAGGCCGAGACCGTGGCGACAGATGCAAGTGAAAGATCACCTGTCTTCTATGCGCGAGTGGCTGGCTTCATCTACTTGTTCGCGATGGCACTGGCGCTCTTCAGCCAATCATTTGTCCTCGGCAAAATCGTCGTGTCGGGTGATGCGGCGGCAACAGCGGGCAATATTCTCGCTTTCGAGGGCCTGTATCGTCTTGGCATCGCGGTCGACGTCGTGACGTTCGTAAGCGATGTCGTAATCGCTTGGGCGTTTTACGAATTGCTCAAGTCGGTAGACAGCAGTCTTGCGTTGCTCGGAGCGTTCTTAAGGGTTGCGGACGCGGCCATTCTAGCGGTCGTGACGCTCAACGGCGTCATGACGCTGCGGCTGTTGAACGGTGCTGGTTATGTTCAAGTATTCGAACAGAGCCAATTGCAGGCCCTTGCAAGGTTGTCTCTCAGTGCGCGAGGCCTCGGGTTCTACATTGGGTTTGTGTTCCTGGGGCTCGGGTCGACGGTCTTTGCCTACTTGCTGTTCAAGTCACGGTACGTACCGAGGGCGCTGCCGGCTTGGGGAATGTTTTCGTCATTGTTGTTGGCGCTCGGCTCGCTCGCCGTAATCCTCTTCCCATGGTTTGAAGCCAACGCTTCGATGGCCTACATGGTTCCGATGTTCTTCTACGAAGTGCCGCTTGGCTTATGGTTTCTGGTCAAGGGTGTGCGGACGCCGACGTTCCGACCGATGCCGGCCCTTTGAGACTCCGTTCATTCACCGTGATTGCGAGGGTGACGAAACCAAATCCCGGACGATTGCGTCCCTCGCGCAAGCAAGCATAGGTCGTTGTAGCCCGCGTCACTTCGCTCGGTAGAGCGCCGCAAACTTCTTGGCAAAGCTTTCTATCGTTGTATTGTAAAGTTTTGGCTTCACTTTCACGTAGTCCTCGAATAGCAAACCTGTATCGAGCGTCGCGAACATCTCGACATAGTCATTGGCCGCCCCCTCAGCGAAGCCGAAGTCAATGAGCACTTTTTTGAGGTCGGCCGGGGGGAATCTAACCCATTTTAAATCCGGTTTTCCGATCTCCTTGCCAATTGCAGAAGCAATCTCATCGGTGCCCGATTCATCGCTTACGACGTACTTGTACGAGTGACCTTTGAAGTCGAGCTTGGTGAGGGCATCGGCCGCCGCCAGCGCGATATCATCCGTGTCTACCAAGGTAAAGGTGCCAGCGGGAATCGTAAACATGTTTCCCATGAAACCCGAGTTCTTGATGAGGTCGATCGAAAGAAGCAGATTCGTATAAAAGTAACCGGCCCTCAAATGAAGGACGTTGACGCCCTCCAGTCGATTGAGCACCACCTCGGCGAGTCCCAAACCACTTATAGCGCCGGCATCACTCAGTCGATGCGCGCCATAGCTGCTCAAGAATACGGCGTTGCGTACACCGCCCGACGTGATCGCGGCGGAGAATCCCTCTGCAATTTCAGTACTAATCTTCTTCAAGTCGGAAGCGTGCCACATTGGCGGCACCATCAAATAGACCGCGTCGGCGCCTTTGAACGTTTTAGTCAAAAAGTGCACATCTTGAATATCGCCGATTGCAACTTTCGCGCCTTGCCGCTTGAGCTCGGCAACATTCTCAGCGTTGCGGCCAATGACCGTCACTTCATGTTTTCTGCCCAACAAAATTTCAGTCAGAGGTTTCGACACGTGGCCGGCTGCACCAGTAACAACAAATCTCATAAAGTCTCCTATTTCCCTTGAATGCGATCCGCCTCATGCGCTTGCGCTGGGCCGAGAAGAAACCGCCGAGTGCCAACGTCTCAGCGCTCGGTGCTTTTCCGTGGTTGATATGCCGAACGCCTTTGCGGCAAAGTCGATGGTCGCCAGCGCAGTGATATCCGCCACGGAAAACTGTTCGCCGGCAACAAAGGGTGAGCCCGTTAGCCGGGCATCGAGATCGGAAAGGAAATTCACGACCCGAAGTTTGCTCCGTTCGACGAGAGCCGGAATCTGCTCGTAATCGTGCGGGCCTGCAATCGCGCGGCCTTTCAATCCTGCTGCCGCGTTGCGAACACCTTCCATCACGGCTGCAAAGCCTTCAAGTTCCGCGCGCCGCTCCCACATCGTCACCAGCGCCTTTTCCGTCGGGGTAACTCCCAAAAGCGGCCCGGTCGGATAGGTCTCTTCGAGATAGCGCCAGATGGCGGGAACCTCGCCGATGGCGGTGCCGTCCTCCAGCACCAAAACGGGAATCATCTGGCGGGGATTGATGTTGCGATATTCGCTTGAACGATGTTCGCCCTTCCCGAGGTCGACTGGAACCAGCGTCGGCTTGAGCCCCTTCTCGGCAAGGAAAATTCGGACGCGTCGCGAGTTGGGCGATCCGGCGGATTGGTAGAGCTTCAGGTTCGACAAAGCCACGTTAGTCTCCTTGGGTAGCGTGACAATCAACTCAGCGTCATACTATGTACGTCCGTACACGCGTGTCAAGTGCAACGGTGTACGCGCGTATTGGTACTAATAATTGGCAAAGGTAATTTGCGGACCCTGTTTCACCAGCGCCTGTGTTTTCTTCTAGCTCAAACGAGCGTCGGGCGGCGTCAGCTGCCCGAAGCCCTTGTTGCTTCAGGCCAGAACTGTTGAGAACAGAGTCCTCTTGAAGTTTTCCGCCAAGGCGAGATCGCGCTCAACCTTGGAAACCAGCCACGCACCTTGTAGTCCCGTGACGATAAAATCGGCTACATCGTTAATCTTAAGATTCTTGGGAAGCTCGCCAGCTTTCACGGCAGCCTTCAAGCAGTAAGCCGTGGCCGCTCGTAATTCCGTATAGATTTCCGACACACGTTTCCGAATGATCTCGCTGTGATCAGACGCTTCGGCGGCGAAATTGCCGACCAAACAGCCATTTTTGACCTCATGACTTCTAATGGCGGCGATACTCGCATCGATATATGCCCGCAAGCGTTTCAGGGGCGGAAGATCATCATTGCGCAACGTGTCAGTAATCACGATGCGGCTGTTAGCGAAATAGCGCTCAAGAATCTCAAGCGAAAACGCCTCTTTGGATACAAAGTGGTTGGTAAAAGACCCTTGCGGCACGCCCGCGGCATCAACAATGTCACGCACACTGGCACCGACATAACCGCGCTCGAGCATGACCTTGAGTCCGTCAGCCAATATCCTGTCTTTATTTGAAATTCTGCTCATAGCAGGATACTACGGCCGTACATAGTTTCTGTCAATCAACACCTCGGCTTATTTATTACCTTCAATACGCACGTACAGATTGTGCTTGACTTGTGTACTACGGACGTCCATATTGCGTGGCGTAAAGCCATGAACACCCATAAACAGCAAATCGTAATCGGCGTTCCTGCAGAGCGGGCTGCCCGCGAGCGCCGTGTCGCCTTGATTCCGGCGGACATCAAGAAGCTGATCGGAAGCGCTGCATTCATCATCGAGAGCGGTGCAGGCCGAGCGGCGGGCTTTGATGACAATGCGTACGTGAACGCTGGCGCGCGGATTACAGCTTCGCGGGACATCCTGGAAAACTGCGACGTCGTCGTCAAGGTGCGACCGCCCGCTGTCGACGAAACGCCGCGTGCCGGCCGCATTCTTGTTTCGCTTGGCGGCCACGATCCCGATCTTGGCGAACGATTGCGAAAGCAGTCGGTCATCCATCTCGCCCTGGAACGCATCCCGAGGACCACCCGCGCTCAGGCAATGGACGTGCTTTCCTCTCAAGCGTCCATCGCAGGCTATGCGTCTGTGCTCGAGGGCGCGCGTGCCTTGGGAGTGCTGCTCCCAATGTTGACCACGGCAGCAGGAACCATTAAGCCCGCAAAAATGATCGCGCTCGGCGCAGGCGTGGCCGGCTTGCAGGCGATCGCCAGCGCACGTCGGCTCGGCGCCGTAGTATACGGCTTCGATGTTCGCGCAGCCGCTCGCGAGCAGGTGGAAAGTCTCGGCGCCCGATTTGTTACCGTGGACGGCAATATAGGCGCAGGCGACAGCGTTGGCGGCTATGCGCGTGAGCAGTCGAGCGACCAGCAATCCCTGCTCCGCCGGGCTCTCGCCCCGCATTTGGCGGCAATGCAACTCGTCATAACGACAGCCCAAATTCCGGGCCGCCCTGCGCCACTGCTGATTGATCGCGAGACGCTTCGCGCAATGCAGGCGGGCTCAGTCATTGTCGATCTTGCCGCAGAAACGGGCGGAAACTGTGAAGTTACGCGGCCGGACGAAATGGTCACTGTTGGCGGTGTACTCGTCATGGGACCAACAGACCTCCCAAGCCTGATGGCAACCGACGCCAGCCGCATGTTCAGCGGCAACATCCGGGCGCTGCTTGCCTATCTGCTGAACGGGTCGGGCCGCCTGAACCTTGATGCCTCAGATCCAATCAGCGGTGCATTGCTTGCCGGTCAAAACCTGGCGCACGCGCCCGGCGTCGCGGCCTAGGGATTTCCACCATGACGACAACCACTGTCATTCAACTCTTCGTCTTTATGCTCGCCGGCTTTGTCGGCGTCCAAACCATCCACCGAATTCCACCGCTGCTGCACACGCCGCTCATGGCGGCGACCAATGCGATTTCCGGCATCTCCCTCGTCGCCTCATTGCTGCTGGCCGGCAGCGGCGACGGCGTCCGTGCAACCATCCTCGGCAGCATCGCCGTTGCGTGCGCTATGACAAACATCGTCGGCGGCTTTCTCATAACCGACCGGATGCTGTCGATGTTTAAGCGTAGCAAATCCACTGTTACAGAGAACTCAGCGGGCAGCACCTCAAGCGCTGGTTCACCGTCATGAGCGAGATCCTGATTGAACTCGCGTACCTTTTCGCGGCGTTCCTGTTCATCACAGCACTTCGCGCGCTGGGTCGCCCGGACAGCGCCCGAGGTGGAATGCAATTGGCCGCGTTTGGCATGGCTGTCGCCATCCTGGCCACCCTCTTTGAGGCTCGCATCCTCTCCTATGAGTGGATCCTCGTCGGCGCCGCCATCGGCGCGATAGCCGGATATCCGCTTGGCATGTGGGTGCCGATGACCGCGATGCCACAGCGCATCGCGCTCAGCCACGCGTTTGGTGCGCTTGCGGCGGCCCTGGTGGGCATCGGCGAATACATCATCGGCTTCTCCGGCGGCACGCTTGTCCGATCGACCGTCGCAGCGCTCGGCCTGGAGGTCTTTTTCGGCGGCGTAACAGTCACGGGCAGTCTCATGGCGTTCGGCAAGTTACAGGAAATTCTGCCGAGCCGACCTTTGATTTTCCGAGGCCAAAACACGGTGAATGCCCTGCTATTTACGGCGTGCTGCTGTTGCGTGGTCTGGCTAATCGCTTTTCCGACTCACGCCGTGATCTTCAGCGTTATGGTCGCGCTCGCCGTCCTATTGGGCATCCTTTTCGTACTGCCGATTGGCGGCGCCGACATGCCGGTCGTGGTGTCGCTGCTCAACTCGTATGCCGGACTCGCTGCCGTTGCCACCGGATTCGCAATAGATAACAACATTCTGATCATCGTGGGTGCGCTGGACGGTCTCAGCGGCTTGATCCTCGCGATCGCCATGAGCAAGGCAATGAACCGCTCGTTCGCGAATGTGCTATTCGGGGCATTTGGATCGACGGACGCCACGGCGCCGGTCGCGACAGGCGCCGCGGGAGTGATGTCCTCCACAACGGCTGAGGACGCCGCGTTGCGGCTTGCCTACGCCACGCGCGTCATCATGGTTCCCGGATATGGCCTCGCTGTATCGCAGGCTCAACATCAGATGCGCGAGCTGGGCGAACTAATCGAGAAGCGCGGAGGAGATGTCCGATACGCCATCCATCCCGTCGCAGGGCGGATGCCCGGACACATGAATGTGCTCCTGGCCGAGGCCGGCGTTCCGTACGACAAGCTCATCGACATGGATGAAATCAATGAACGATTTGTCGAAACTGATGTAGCCATCGTCGTTGGGGCGAACGATGTGGTAAATCCTGCCGCGCGCACGAATCCGACATCACCAATCTTTGGGATGCCGATTCTCAAAGTAGAGGACGCGAAGAGCGTACTTGTGCTCAAACGCGGCAAAGGCAAGGGCTTCTCCGGCGTGGAGAACGACCTGTTCGTCGACCCCAAGACTTCAATGCTGTTCGGTGATGCGCGGCAATCCCTTCTGGATCTCGCCCTGCAAGTGAAAGTTGCTTGAAACAAAACGCCGTCCGATTTTCGGCGGCTCAACACATAGGAGAATGTAGAATGAGTGCTCAAGTTGTTTTGATTACCGGTGGACTCACGGGCATCGGGCGCGCCGCCGCTGTCGCCTTCGCCAAGAAGGGAGCCAAAGTAGTCGTCGCTGGTCGTCGTGACGAGGTCGGCAAGGCGCTGGTGAAGGAGCTCCGCTCCCTAGGTTCGGAGGCTGAATTCATCAACGCCGATGTTCGCAAGGAAGAGGATATCCGGAATGCCGTCGACAAGACCGTCTCTCGGTTTGGACGTCTCGATGTTGCCGTGAACAATGCTGCCACCGAAGGCCAGGTTGGACCAATTACCGAACAAACTGCGGAGAGCTACGCCGCGACGTTCGACACGAATGTTCTCGGTGTGCTCCTGTGCATGAAGCACGAAGTGCGCGTCATGCAAAAACAGGGCAGCGGTAACATTGTCAATATCTCCTCGACCTACGGGCATGAGGGCGCGGCATTTGCTTCCGTGTATGTGGCTAGCAAGCACGCCGTCGAGGGCATCACCAAGTCGGTGGCGCTCGAGACCGTCAAATCTGGCATCCGTGTGAACGCAGTGGCACCCGGGCCGGTGGACACCGGCATGTTGACCCGCTTTACGCACACGCCGGAAAACAAAGCGGCGCTGGTGACACAGGTTCCGATGGCTCGACTCGGGGTCTCGGAGGAACAGGCAAATGCGATCGTCTTCATCGCCTCGGATGAAGCTTCGTTTATCACCGGCCATATCCTCAACGTCGATGGCGGTATGACCATTAACTGATCCACTTCGGGCGCGGAGGATTGCTCCGCGCCCAGGAACTGTTGACGCGGGAGACCTACGATGGCAATAACAATCGTACGCGATCAAAAGGCGCTAATGCGGCACGAAGTCCGCGTCGGTCCACATATTTTTGCCGCCGACGCAAGTATTAGTGACGGCGGCGAAGAACTCGGACCCAATCCCCATGACCTGTATGACGCCGCGCTCGGTGCATGCGAAGCACTGACAGTGCTTTGGTATGCAAGCCGTAGAGGTATCCCGGTCGAAGGAATAGAGGTCGCTGTTGAACGCGATCAGTCAAAAGAAAAGGCCGGCATTTACCGTCTCGATACCAAACTGCGGATTGGCGGGAATCTAACCGGTGCGCAACGCCGGGAACTTCTATCGGTTGCCTCAAAGTGTCCCGTGTACAAATTAATGACCTCCGTGCAGACCATAATTGAAACTTCGCTTATTGAGTAGATAGGATCCGTCGGGGCGCCGAGACCGGCTCTGCGCCGGCTCTGACACGGTGTTGGGCGCAAGGCGAACATACCAGGGCAAGAACACCTCTGTTGATTTGGGTTTCATGCTGCCGGTCCCCCGGGCCGGATCGTTCAATAGGCGGATGAACCGATTCGTACCGAAGGAATTATGGAATAAACCGCACGCCTCGTAAGTCATGGAGCCGAAGGATGCCATGCCGCTCGTCGGAGCGATGCGACAGGCGCAGCTACTGTGGTTATTTACGGAGTAATGCTCATGCCCAATTCCAAGAGGATTCTCGTCTGTTCTTGCCTTGTCGCGTCTCTCACCGCTTTCGGGGCTCGATTCGCTGGAGCTGACGGGCAGCAGCCACCGGCTGGAGCGCCGACTGAGGCGCCGGCGGGGTTCAACACGCCCAGCTTTAACGGTGCCGCCAGCATCAGCAACGGACTAATGGAACCGCCCGGGGATACGTTTGCACACGATCAACAAATCTACGAGCAGAACAAGGCAGTCGCCGATGGGCTTGGGCCTGTGTACAACGCAACTTCCTGCGTCATGTGCCATCAGGATCCGAATAGCGGGGCCGCCGGCCAAATCACTGAACTGCGGGTTGGGCACAATGACGCGAACGGCAATTTCGTAAACCCGACCATCTACATCAACGACGGCCAAAACACGATCACCGGCAGGTCCATCGTCAATGATCGAGCCATCGGTCCGCAAGCCCAGGAGCACATACCGGCGACCGAGAACATCCGCGCGTTGCGCGCGACTCTCAACACGCTGGGGGATGGATTCGTGGAAGCCATCGACGATAACACCTTAATAGCGATTGCCGCGGCGCAACCCAAATTGAGTGACGGCAGAGTGAATGGGGAAGTCGTGCAGGCTCCGATGTTCGAGGCCCCGGGGCAGACCCGCGTCGGACGCTTCGGCTGGAAAGACCAGCACAGCAGCCTGCTCTCCTTCATTGCCGATGCCTACCTCAATGAAATGGGGATCACCAGCCGCCTACGCCCCAATGAAGTCACAGCGGTTCTTCTGACCACAACGGGCATCAACGACAAGGTAGATGATCTTGGCATGGAGGACATCGACCACTTTGCCCAATTCATCCGCGGCACGATGGTTCCGCCCCGAGACACGGTGCTTGCCGTGACGCCCGACGCGATCCGAGGAGAGGCACTCTTCGCGAGCGTCGGTTGCAATGTTTGCCATGTCCAAACCATAACCACCGCTCCTGCGGGAACGGTCATCGATGGCGGTACGTTCACTGTGCCGGCCGCGCTGGGAAACAAAATCATCCATCCCTATGGTGACTTTTTGTTGCATGACATCGGTTCCGGCGACGGGATCGTTCAAGTTGGGCCGCAGGACACGGCCAACAAGATGAGGACTGCTCCCCTGTGGGGCGTGCGCGACAAGGCTCGCTTCATGCACGACCTGCGGTCGCTCTCTCTCGAAGATGCCATCAATCGCCACGAGGGCGAGGCACACGACACCACCCGGCGCTTTAGAGACTTGAGCCGCGAGGACAGGGAAGCATTGATCACCTTCTTGAATTCGCTGTAAGGGTCGCCGCGAATTTCGAGGCGCCAGGGCAATGGCCAAACGCGTGCCCGAAGCCGTGGTTAATGGATGGTGGGCCGTGTACCTACCGCGCCGCTGTGCGCCGGCTAATTCCATTCCTTTTGTCTATCGCAGCGATCGAATAAATGAATCAACCATGTCGTGGTGTGGCCATAGAATCGCCGCGTCATCTATGGTTGCGTTCGAGCGAGGAGAGCCACATGTGGAAGAAATTTTTGATGGTACCGTTTGTCGCGTGTGCAGTCGCTGCGCTACCGTTGATTTCAACGGTTGCTGTCAGCGCCGAGGCCGCACCGAGGCCAAACCAGTTCTGGTGGCCCGAGCAACTCGACCTGTCGCCGCTTCGGCAGCACGCTGCCGAGTCCAATCCGCTCGGAGAGAACTTCGACTACTCGAAGGCGTTTTTGAGTCTCGACCTCAAAGCCGTGAAGCAGGACATCGCGAAGATCCTGACTACTTCGCAGGATTGGTGGCCCGCCGACTACGGTAACTACGGGCCGTTCTTCATCCGCATGGCCTGGCACGGTGCGGGGACTTACCGTACCGGTGACGGGCGCGGCGGCGCGAGCGGCGCTCAGCAGCGATTCGAGCCGCTCAACAGCTGGCCGGACAACGCGAATCTCGACAAGGCGCGGCGACTGTTGTGGCCGATTAAGCAGAAATACGCTGAAAAGATCTCCTGGGGAGATCTGATGGTTCTGACCGGGAATGTCGCGCTGGAGCAAATGGGCTTTCAGACCTTCGGCTTCGGAGGCGGACGCGCGGATGACTGGGAACCGGACCTGGTCTACTGGGGATCCGAGAAGAAGTTTCTTGACGGTGCTGAGCGCTACAGCGGTGACCGGAAACTGGAAAAGCCGCTCGGGGCGTCTCAGATGGGATTGATTTACGTGAATCCCGAGGGCCCGAACGGCAATCCGGATCCGTTGGCGGCCGCGAAGGACATCCGCGAGACGTTTGGTCGCATGGCGATGAACGACGAGGAGACCGTTGCGCTGATCGCGGGTGGGCACACCTTCGGTAAGGCACATGGTGCTCACGATCCCTCCAAGTGCGTGGGACCCGCGCCCGCCGCTGCCGGCATCGAGCAGCAGGGACTGGGCTGGCAAAACACATGCGGCACGGGCAAGGGGGACGATGCGGTCACCAGTGGCCTGGAAGGCGCATGGTCGGCAAGTCCGACCAAATTCACACTGCAATACCTCGACAACCTGTATGGCTTCGACTGGGTGCAAAGCAAGAGTCCCGGCGGCGCGATCCAGTGGACTCCCGCGAATGGCCAGGGAGCGAACCTCGTGCTGGACGCGCAAGACGCGGCCAAGAGACATGCGCCGATAATGTTTACGACGGACCTGGCGCTCAAGCTCGACCCCAGCTACAAGGCGATCACGACGCGCTGGAGGCAACACCCCGAGGAATTCAAACTCGCGTTTGCCAAAGCCTGGTTCAAGCTGACCCACCGTGACATGGGCCCGCGTGCCCGCTATCTCGGTTCAGAGGTTCCGAGTGTGGACCTGATCTGGCAGGATCCGCTCCCCAAGGCCGACTATAAGATAGTCGACGCGACGGATATCGCGGAGCTGAAATCCAAAATCCTCGCATCGGGCTTGACCGGCCCCGAACTCGTCAGGACGGCTTGGGCGTCGGCTGCCACTTTCCGCGGCACCGATGAGCGCGGTGGCGCGAACGGGGCGCGAATTCGCCTCGCACCGCAGAAGGATTGGGACGTCAACAACCCCCGAGAACTCGCCAAAGTGTTGCAGCGGCTGGAGGGTATCCAGAAAGACTTCAACCACGCGCAGTCCGGGGGTAAGAAGGTGTCACTCGCCGACCTGCTCGTCTTAGGCGGCGGAGCCGCTGTCGAGCAGGCTGCGAAAAAGGCGGGCTACGGCGTGCGCGTCCCCTTCACGCCAGGGCGCACGGACGCATCGCAAGATCAAACCGACCCGGTGTCCTTCGCAGTGCTTGAACCGACTGCAGACGGCTTCCGGAACTACTTCGGCAACGGTGTGCATCGCTCTCCGGCCGAAATGCTGGTCGATCGGGCGGGCAATCTGATGCTGACGGTTCCTGAAATGACCGTTCTGGTCGGCGGTATGCGGGCTCTCAATGCGAATGTCGGACAAACGAAATACGGCATATTCACCGATCGACCTGGGACCTTGACGAACGACTTCTTCGTGAACCTGCTCGATATGTCCTACACGTGGATCAAGTCGGCCGCGTCCGAGGGCATTTACGAGGGACACGATCGCAAGACCGGCGCGCTCAAGTGGACGGCTACCCCGGTTGACTTGGTGTTCGGTTCGAACTCCGAACTGCGCGCAGTGGCGGAGGTCTACGCTTCCGCAGGCGGCGAGGAGAAGTTTGTGCGCGACTTCGTGAAGGCGTGGACTAAGGTGATGACCCTCGACCGCTTTGATTTGACTTGATTGTTCTTGTACCTGCGGGCGGGTTGTCAATGATCAAATCACCGAGCAATGCCAGCTCGCGCGCTTTCGGATAGCCTCGACGCCACACGAGTCCAACGCGTCGGCTGTCGTTGGGAGATTGCAGAGGCCGGATGACGAATGATGGCTGTGGGCGTTGCGGCGGAAGCGCGGCGAGCGCCGGCAATAATGTGCAGCCAAAACCGGCTGCGACCAGCTGGCAGATTGTTTCGAGGCTGACCGCACGGAAATCATCGATAACCTCATCAACGTCGTTGTCACCAAGTCGACCGCAGGCGGCCAGCGCTTGACCACGCAGACAATGCCCATCGGCCAGCAGCAGCAACGGGATACCGCGCAAATCCGCCTGCGCAATAGTCTTTAACTCGGCTAGAGAATGCCCCAGCGGGCAGGCGAGCCAAAATGGCTCGTCAAACAGCGGTAGCTCCTCGAAATCCTCGGCGTCTAGCGGAAGGGCCATCAAGGCGGCATCAATTTCGTAGTTGCGCAGCCGCTGCATCAAGTGCTGAGTCAGATCCTCGTGAACCACCAGCTGCAAACGCTGATAGTGCCCCTTGACCAGCGGAACCAACCAGGGCAAAAAATATGGCGCCAGGGTAGGTATCACACCCAGCCTCAGCGGTCCCACCAAGGGTCCGAACGCAGTCCGTGCTGTGGTTTGCAAGTCACCGACCTGTATTACAATGCGGCGCGCCTTTGCGACGATGTCCTGTCCAATGGGTGTCAGTGAGAAGGATCTTGCGTTTCGCTCGATCAAGATGGCGCCCAAATACCCTTCCAGCTTTTTGATCTGCGTACTTAAAGTCGGCTGCGAAACGCAACACTGTTCCGCGGCGCGGCCAAAGTGCTCGTGATCCGCCAGCGCCACCAGATACCTCAATTCCCGCAGTGTCATTCGAATACTTCCAAAATGTCACACGCCCAGCTGATGCGCAGAATAGGCGGGGCACTCGAGATTGGGCCAATAAATAGATTTGATCGAAGCGATAGACAGGCACTATGAACAGTGCAAGCGATCTGGTTTGTGCACCATCTCAAAGAAGAACTGTATCGCTTCGATCAACCCTGCGACACGTCAGCAGCGATCCGCAGAGCAGTACTAACAGTATCGAGCACTTCATGCATTTCCTTCCCGGCGCTTCCCTGATCGGCTTCAGCCATGCGCCAGACTCGCTCTGCCGTGCTGGACCAGCTTGAGCCCGGACCGCTTGCGCAGGCCGACATAGAACACAGGGGTCAGAAACAGACCGAACAACGTCACTCCGATCATGCCGGCGAACACGGTGATGCCGGTCGCCGAGCGCACCTCGGCGCCGGCACCGTGCGCGAGCACCAATGGCACCGTGCCGGCGATGAACGCAACGGAGGTCATCACGATCGGGCGCCGCGCAGATCACATCGCTGCGACCACGTTCATAAAGATGCCGTGGCTCTTGAAGCTCATATCGGTCAGATCTTCCGAGAAATTGGTGAAGTTGTACCCCAGCCCGGCTTTCACATGCTTGCCGAGATGGCGGTAGACAGCGACGAGCGCCCCGGAACGCGTTTGGTTGAGGTCAGGCATCTCGAGCGCACGGCCCTCGACCACTGCCTCCCATTCCAGGTGGAAGTGCCAGTCGATGCGGACGATGTAGAGCTCTGCCGTGTTGTCGAAGAACTGGGGGTTCACCCGCTCGAGGCTCGCCTGGCCGAGGCGGTAGGCGTATTTTCCTCCGACCGACCACTGCTGGGTCAAGTCATAGCTCACGTCGACGGACGCGATATGACTTTTTTGGATGAACTGCGCCGCCGTGCCCTGCGGGGTCACTTGCCCGGCCGTGGGAAGGTTGTAGAAGTAGGTGTACTTCGCCAGCACGTCGAGCCGATCGCTCTGAACCGGGCGATATCCGTAGCCGAGCACCGCCTCGGTGTAGCCGCCGTCGTAGAACTGTCCAAGCGAGTTATTGCTCGTCGAATGGTCGAGCTTGCCGACCAGCCTCCAGTCCGGAGTGATCTGAAACTTGAGATTGTTTCTGAACAGCCAGGTCTTCAGGTTCGAGTACGTTGCATCGAGTTGCTGCATCTCATCGTTCCGATACTCGACTGCGCTCGAGACCTGGATCTTGTCGTGGCCGTAGCCAACGCGGATGCCGCCCGCCTTCCGCTTCGTCTGGGCGTCGGTTTGACTGTTGACGAGCGTGCCAACCTCCGCGCTGGCACCGATGTTCCAGCGATCATCGGGCGTGAGCGTCACGCCCGTCGCATGTGTGAGGCCCGACGACGAGTCGATGTCCTGGTAGCGCTCCTCGGCATAGACAGAGCTGCTGTCCGTCAGGCGCTCCTTCATCCCCGAGACCAGCGTTCCCTGGCGCTGGAACACGCCGCTGTCCCCGCGCTCGTTCTCCAGCGAGTAATTGAGGTAAAGAGTGGTGTGATCCGAGACCAGATAGTTGGTGCCGAGCTTGCCGCCCGGCCCGAGATTGCCCTCGGACGCTTCCGCCTCGATTCGGAACGCGTTCGTGACGCGATACGAGCCGCCGACACCAGCACGTTCGTTGTCGTCCCGGTCACCGCTCTTCGAGACGGTGTCCTGAACGAAGGTGTAGGCGCGCCATGTAGCCAGGGAGTCATACCCCAGCTGCGCCACCACATCGGTTCGCTCGCCTTGCTGCTGTGTCGCCGGAACGACCGGAGAGCTGTCCTCGCGATCGTCCCGCCGGACACCGGTGCTCACGCTCCAGTGCTTGCTCAGCTTGTAGGCGACGTCGACCTCCTCGGAGGTGGTCTCGAGCGCTTGCTCCTGCGCCTTCTTGTCCGCCTTGGCGTTCACGCTCCAGCTCTCGCCGATCGGTAGCTTGAAAGTGCCGCCGTAGTAGTCGGTGGCGGTCAGCGCGTCGAACCCGGGCGCGGAATAGCCGGCGTCGAGGTGTTGGGTGTAGTACGTCAGGCGACCCTTGTTCCCCGACAGAAAATCACCGAGCCCGAGGCTGACATCGGCACGATAAGCGTTGGCGCTCGCGTTTGCGAACGCGTTCGGGTTGTAGCTCGTGAAGCCGTAGCCACCGTCGTTCGAAGAGAACGACTGGGACAGGAGCCCATCGCTCTTCCCAGTCTGCAGCTTCACCCAGGAGTCCGTGCTCTTCCGCAGCGTCACATCCGCACCGCGCAAGCTGCTGCCGCCGACGCCCGCGTCGTTGGAGCTGGCAGTGACGCCGAGCCGGATGTCGTCGTTGAGCCACACATCCCCCTGCCCGCCCGTCGTCCAGGTGTGGATGTTCTGAAAGCCTGGCGTGAACTCGTAGCGAACCACCAGGTACGCCAGCTGCCCGCTGAGCCCGCTGGTGCGAACCAGCAGGTTATCGGCCGCGGTCGAGGACAGCGGCGCGGCGAGGACGATCCGGCCCTGCAGATAATCAATCTCGTAGTCAATCGAGGGCTGCAGGTTCACGGTTCCGGTAACGAGCCCGGAGTCCTTGTCGCGCAGCTCGATGCGGACGCGCTCCGAGCCGTTGAGGATGTCCTGCTCGTGCAGGAAGTACAGCGACCCACCCGTTCCCTGGAACTCGTCGCGGCCTGGGATCGTACCCGGCTGGGCAGCAAACCCGTCGATGGAGTAGCGCTTCTCACCAAACTTCGTCGTGGTGTCGGACAGCCAGCGGACATTTCCGCCGTAGAGCCCGCGGTCGACCTGCGCGAGCTCGTTGTCGATGTAGTCGATTCTGAAATTGCCCCACAGGCCATAGTCGTCGTGGTGCTCCACTTTCACGTAGAACTTGCCAAGCGTCGGAGCAAGCTCCTTCACGACGCCGTCATCGCCGTAGGTTGGGTAGTAGTAAGCGGGATCGATGCGCCGGAACAGCGAGTCGGGCGTCTTGTTCAGGAAGTTGCTGAACAGCTGATTGACCGGCTCCTCGCGGGTATCCGCGCTCGCCGTCACCCGCCAATCGTCGCCGAATTTCTGCGTGGCAAAGAACGACAGGCTGCCCGCGACTGACGCATCGTAGTCGTACGGTGCGTTCGCACCGAGCATCTGTTGCTCGGCAGCGCTGGTGTGGTTCTTCGAGACGGTGAGGTCCGCCATGCCGAAGTAGAAGCGATCGCTGGGCTTGAACTCCAGGTCGCGCAGGTAGAGCGTGCCATTGCCGTCCTCATCGAGCACCGCCACCTCAACCGTGTGAGCGCCCGTGGGCAGCACCTCCTCGGCGATGAAGTTGCCTTTCGCATCCACCGGCACCTGGTGGCCCGCCACCCATACCGTATGCCTGGGCGGAATGCCGCCACCGCGCACGGTGACCGTGCCGCCGCTCACCAGGATGTTGTGTTCCGAGAGCGTGCTTTCACCGTAGGCCGCGAGCAGCTCCGGCTCCGCGTGCTGGACAGCCGCGGACTTCGGCCCCGGGTCTGCAGCCTCGTGCGGCTCGGGGCTGGACGTGCCGCCAGGTGGGTCAGCAGCGGACGCTGCCGCAGCCGTGGTCCCCGGCGCTGGTGTTGCGACATCGCTCCCGCCTTTCGCCGCCGCGTCTTCGGCGGTATTCCCTGATGGCGTCGTAGCGCCTCCGGGTTCGGTCACGACCTGCTGGTCGCCCGCGCTCAGCGCGGCTGCCGCCGGATCCTTGGCTGGGCGGGATCCATCGTGAACCATCCACAGGGATAGCGGCTTGGTGTCGTCGAATTTGCCATCCTTGCCGAAGGCTCGGACCAGGTACCGCAACTCCTGGCCCGCGCCTAAGAGCTGCCGCGCGCGAGGCTGCCATTCGGCGGAGCCGTTCGGATCGATCGCGACGACAGCAAGCGGCGTGCTCTGCGGGGAACGCCCGGCCTCGAAGATCCGCACCTCCGCCCTCGCGATGAAGGCCGCGTAGTTGGTGTACATCTGAAAGCGCACGGGCGCCGCAATCAGACCCTCGTCCGGGGTCTGCTGGAACACGGCGACGCTCGGGGCGACCGCCACACTCAGCCGGCGCCGCGCCTTGAGATCGTCGAACTGGAACTTAATGTCCGCCTTGTCCAGGGCGACGTCCGTGCAGCGCTGCACGTCTGCGGAGCTTCTGCCCGGGTCGTCGATGGGCACACCGTCCACGGTGATGTGCATCGTGTTGATGCCGAAGGGGCTCTGCGGCGTGAGCTCGTGCGTCAGGCGCGTGATGTTCACGCCCTCGTAGTCATCGAGTACGGCGGGCTCGTCGTAGACGACCTGGACCACGACGTACGAGGTCTCTCCCTGGGTGAAGCCTACATTGACCACGTCGCTCGACTGCACGAAGCCGCGGCCTTCGTGCTCGGCCTGCGAGGCGGGCAGATGCATCTGGTCCGTGACGAGCTCCATCGCCCGACGCGCCCGGTCGGCGGAAAGTCCAACGTCATCGCCGTACACCGCGGCGGTGCGGCGATCGAGCCGCTCGTTACCCGTGTAGCCCACGAAGCGCAGCCGCACGTGGGTCTTGTCGTGCAGATCCGCCATGGCGCGCTGCAGGCTCTCGGTGTAGCCGGGCGGAATGATGGCGCGCCCGTTCGTGAGCTGCAGAGGCGCAAAGCTGCCCCACGAGGGGTCATAAATCTTCGTGACCACTTCCGTGCCCGGATTCGGGCACACCTGGGGCTCGTCGGGCAGCTCCCGCAGCGGGTCGTCGTACCAGAACTGCACCTCGATGCGGCGGTTCAGGGCGCGGCCCTGAGCGGTGTCGTTCGAACCGATGGGCGTGATCGCCCCCCGGCCATCGCTCGCGATCTGCGTGCCGGGCAGCTTGAGCGCTTCCTGCACGGCGAGCGCCACGCGGTGTGCCCGCGCCTTCGAGAGCGCGACGAGATCGCCGTAAATGCGCTCATCGCGCTCCGACAGCGCCACCTGGTCCGTGTAGCCGATGAACTTGACCAACACATTCGACTTGTCCTGCAGGAGGTCCAGTGCCTTCTTGATCTGCTCGACGAACTCCGTTGTGACCTGCACGTTGTCCTCACCGTAGTGCAGTGGCGGAACGACATTGCTCAAGCGCGACCGCCGCGCCGCGCCTTCTTTAAAGCGCAGTTTGCAGAGCGTCTGCATCCGGCAGACCTTGACCTGCTTGATCTCTTGTCGCACGAGCACTTCCTCGTCCGCTTCGCGCGCTTTCGGCTGGTCGTACCAGACTTGCACCTCCACGCGGCGATTGAGTGCCCGGCCCTCCGCGGTGTCGTTCGATGCAATGGGGTGCGTATCGCCGGCCCACTCGTACGCAATGGCCTCCGGCTTCAGTTGCAGTGCCCGCTTGAGGAATTCCGCTACCTCGCCCGCGCGCTCGCGCGACAGTCCGGCGTTGTCCCCGAAAGTTCTCACCAGCACCGGGGACAGCCGCTGATTGTCTGCATGGCCGATTAGATGCAGGCGCACGTTGCGGCGATCGCGCAAGCCCTCGAGAGCTTTGCGCAGCGTCTCTACGTAATTGTCGGGAATCTTCGCCACTCCGGATTCGAAGTGGATGGGCGGAATGACGTTCTTGAGCTTCACGGTCTCGAAGCTCTCGGTGAGCACCTGCCGCGGCTCGAGCCGGTCGCCAGCCTCGGTCTTGATCTGCTCGGGGTCCCGCGCCAACGCCGCCGGCTGCTCTATCGGCAATTGCCGCTCGACCGCGCTGCCGAGCGGAGTCTCGCCGACGGTCTGCGCCTGTGCGCTCGCTGCGACGAGCGTCAGACAGGCGAGGAGCCAGGAACTGTGCTTGCTGATGCTGCTCACCTGGCACCTCGCAGTCGCTCAACGGGTTCCTTGGGCGGGCTGCCGCGCAGCCAGAAGACCTCGCGCTCGATCGTGAGCTCGTAGCAGCAGTTCATCGCCCGCCAGGCGTCCGTGATGGCGTGATCCACCGCTTCGAGGCGCCGCTCGACCAGTGGCTTGTCCTCGACGTCGGCGAGATAGGAGAGATGCAGGAGCGATCGCGACTTGCGCAGCTCTGCGAGCAGCAGGTCCAGTCTCGGGCGCCATTGCAGGCGCATGTCGGTGCTTCCCCGCTCGAACACCGCATCCGAGAGATCCAGACTGACAACGCGATGGATCGAGGCACCGAACTCGAAGCGCAGGGCCTTGCCGCGCGTGGCGCGTTCCACGAGCACCTGCGGTGTGGTCGGTCGATAGCCGCTCGGCAGCGTGCGGTCATCGAGCTTGAGGGCGAAGTTGCTGCCCCGGCCCTCGAGCGGCGTGATCGCACACGTGATGTGGAATCGACCGAACTCGTCCGTGACGGCGGCCAGACCCCGGGTGGTCAGGACCCGCACTCCGGGTATGCCCTTCTCTCCCGGATCCTGGTGGCCGTTACCGTTTGCGTCGTCAAAGACCTTGCCGATCACGTCCGTGCAATCGAAGGTCGTATCCGATACCACCCGGACCGCGGCGGTCGCGTCAGCCGAAATTTGACTGCCGAGGACCGCGGCGGGCGCCTGGGCGCGCTTCACGGCAGTGCGCGTGAGCGCGGCGGGAGCCTGAACGCGGTTCACCGCAGTGCCGGCGACCACGTTGAACGCCTGGGCGTGGTTCACGAACTCGCCTTCGCCCACTCCCGCGCCAACAGCCAGCAGCACCAGGATGGTGTGATGCGCGCCGCCGGCGAAGCTGAGATTGCTCCAGGTGAGCTGGAGCCCGGACAGCGTGGGTTCCGCCGGCGTGTCATCGAGGCGTGCTGAGCCGGGGACGTACCGGAACCCCGCGGGGAAGCTATCGACGAGCGCTGCGCCCTGGACAAGCCCGGTCAGCACATTGGTGACGGTGATGGTGTACGGCACGAGCTGCCCGCGTGTCACGTCGAGCAGCGGAGTCGTCTTGGCGACGGTCAGTGCGCCGGGCGGAATGTCCAGCAGGACCGAGACGCTCGCCGAGGCACTCTGCGGCGGGTTGTCCCAGGTGACGACGCCGGTGTTGGTGACCGTCGTGCCGGTGGAGAGCGTGCGGCCGAGGGTCGCACGGAAGCGCAGGTCGATCGTTCCTCCGGGCGCGAGCGGCCCGTAGGTCGCCGAGTAGTTCACGGTGATGACGTTGCCGGTGACGGTCACGCCCATCGCCGAGCCGTTGATGGTGGCCGTGCCGGTCACGTACGCGAGCGCCCCCGGCCCCGCCGCGTTCAGGTCGTCCGTGATCACCACCGGGGTCACCGGGTTCGCGGAGACGTTGGTCACGTGTACCAGGTAGTCGAGCGTTGCGCCCGGTGCCGCCGTGCCGCCGCCCACCACCGTCACCTGCTTGGTGATCGTGACCGGGGAACTCGTCACCGTCACCGTGTGCGCATCCTGGCAGTCGAGCACCCCGGGCGTGCCGTTGGTCAGCGTGCAGGTGGAGCTCTGGCGGCTGGTGTCGCTGCTCGGGCCGCTGTACCACTGCGTCACGCCGGCCACGTTGGTGAGTGTGACGCCGTTGTGCGTATTCGCATCGAGCTGCGTCTGGTAGGTGACGATGAGGCGCTGCGACGGACTAATGACCGCCGCGGCGCTCAGCATGTTGAGCGTCAGCGTGCACGCGGGCGCCCCGGCGTAGCTGAGCGTGTAGTCCGTGCCGGCCGCGAGTGGTCCCTTGCCCGGCACGGGTGTCACGCCATCGGACTGGAACACCTGCGCGGAGAGGATCAGCGGCATCGCTGTGCACATGCCGCCCGTCGCACCCGTCGGCAGCTTGTCCACGATGGTGACGTTCCAGGCGTCGGTCGTCCCGGTGTTCTGCACGTTGAGCGTGAACCGCCCCAGCTGCCCGAGGTACATGGTCGTCGGGCCGCCCTTGATCAGCGTGACAGCGGAGATCGGCACCGTGACCGTGTGCGCGTCCTGGCAGTCGAGCACTCCCGGCGTGCCGTTGGTCAGTGTGCAGGTGTAGCTCAGGCGGCCGGTGTTGCTGCTCGGGCCGTTGTACCACTGCGTCGCACCGGCCACGTTGGTGAGCGTGATGCCCTTCTGCGTGTTCGCATCGAGCTGCGTCTGGTAGGTGACGATGAGACGCTGCGTCGGGCCGATCACCGCCGCGGCGCTCAACATGTTGAGCGTCAGCGTGCAGGTGGGTGCGCCGGCATAGGTGACTGTGTAGTCCGTGCCGGCGGCGAGTGGTCCCTTGCCCGGCACCGGTGTCACGCCATCGGCCTGGAATACCTGCGCGGAGAGAATCTGCGGCGTGGCTGCGCACATGCCGCCCGTCGCACCCGTCGGCAGCTTGTCTACGATCGTGACGTTCCAGGCGTCGCTGCCCCCGGTGTTCTGCACGTCGAGGCCGAACGTGCCCCGCTGCGCCAGAGTCATTGTTGCCGGACCCGACTTCCGGAGCACCAGCACCGGGTCGGGAATCGTCACTTGAAGGGACGCAGCGATGTTCCCCCCCTCAAGGCTGAAAAACGTGCTGGTACCTGGTGCTAAGTTACCGTTGCCGAAATTGACGATCCCCTTGTACGGGGTCGTTACAGTGAAGGTAATTGGCCCCTGACCATAACGGTGCGGGTCCGCTACGCTTGTACAATTGGGCATCGGTCCAAGAGCGCTGAAAATCCATCCCGGCGGGCCGCCACAAATTCCATCGCCGTCGAAACCAAAAATTGGGGCTATTGCGCTACTCAGCTGCAATCTGCTGATGGCGTTACCAGTGTTGTTGACGACACCTATCATGTTGTCGTCATCGCCGTTCTCGTAAGAGAAGGCAGGATTGGGGGTAGTTGTTGTGATAGACCCGTCAGCGTTGAGGGTGATCAAAACGGTGCAACCCTCATTGGCGCGCCCGTCTTGATTAGCGAGATAGCTGGGTCTAACACCCCCTGTACCACCGGCGTCGCCGCCGGTGATGATGGCGCACGTCTGTGTCTGGGCAAGCGCAGACTTCGCTCCCAACATCAGAAAGACGATGCCGAAAACAAATAGAATCCTCTTCACGGCGCGTGCTCCGTTGAACAGCCGTGCTCTTGCTGGCTGCCGATGGCCGCATGCGCTATGAGACGCTTGCGCATGCCGTTCACATGGCACCTCGCAGTCGCTCGACGGGTTCCTTGGGCGGGCTGCCGCGCAGCCAGAACACCTCGCGCTCGATCGTGAGCTCGTAGCAGCAGTTCATCGCCCGCCAGGCGTCACTGATCGCTTGAGCAACCCCTTCGAGGCGCCGCTCGACCAGTGGCTTGTCCTCGACATCGGCGAGATAGGAGAGATGCAGGACCGATCGCGACTTGCGCAGCTCCGCGAGCAGCAGGTCCAGTCGCGGGCGCCATTGCGGACGCATGTCAGCGGTTCCCGGCTCGAACACCGCATCCGAGAGATCCAGACTGACGACGCGATGGATCGAGGCGCCGAACTCGAAGCGCAGGGCCTTGCCGCGCGTGGCGCGTTCCACGAGCACCTCCGGTGTCGTCAGTCGATAGCCGCTTGGCAGGGTCCGGTCATCGACCTTGAGGGCGAAGTTGCTGCCCCGGGCCTCGAGCGGCGTGATCGCGCACGTGATGTGGAATCGCCCGAACTCGTCCGTGATGGCGGCCAGACCCCTGGTGGTCACGAGCCGCACCCCCGGCAGACCCTTCTCTCCGGGATCCTGGTGGCCGTTACCGTTCGCGTCGTCGAAGACCTTGCCGATCACGTCCGTGCAATCGAAGGTCGGATCTGGCACCACGCGGACCGTCGCGGTGGCCTCAGCCGACACCGGATTGCCGAGGACCACGGCTGGAGCCTGCGCGCGGTTCACCGGAGTGCGCGTGACCGCAGCGGTTGGCTGAGCGTGGTTCACTGGAGGGCCGATGACCGCGGTGAAAGCCTGCGCGCGGTTCACAAACTGGCCTTCGCCCACTCCCGCCCCCACAGCCAGCAGCAGCACGATGGAGTGATGCGCGCCGCCCGCGAAGCTGAGATTGCTCCAGGTGAGCTCGAGCCCGGACACTGTGGGTTCCGCCGGTGCGTCGTCGAGGCGCGCTGACCCTTTGATGTAGCGGAACCCGGCGGGGAAGCTATCCACGAGCGCTACGCCCTGGACAGTCCCGCTGAGCACGTTGGTGACGGTGATGGTGTACGGCACGAGCTGCCCGCGCGGCACGTCGAGCAACGGAGTCGTCTTACTGACGGTAAGCGCCCCGGGCGGAGTGTCCAGCTGGACCGAGACGCTCGCCGAGGCGGTCAGCGGCGGGTTGTTCCAGGTGACGATGCCGGTGTTGGTGACGATCGTGCCGGTAGCGAGCGTGCGGCCGACGGTTGCGCGGAAGCGCAGGTCGATCGTCCCTCCGGGCGCGAGCGGTCCGTAGGTCGCCGAGTAGTTCGCGGTGATGACGTTGCCGGTGACCATCACGCCCGTCACCGAGCCGTTCACGGTCGCCGTGCCGGCCACGTACGTGAGCGCCCCCGGGCCCGCCGCGTTCAGGTCGTCCGTGATCACCACCGGGTTCGCCGGGTTCGCCGAGGCGTTGGTCACGTGCACCAGGTAATCGAGCGTTGCGCCCGGCGCCGCCATGCCGCCGCCCACCACCGTCACCTGCTTGGTGATCGTGACCCCGGCGGTCGTCACCGTCACCGTGTGCGCGTCCTGGCAGTCCAACACTCCAGGCGTGCCGTTGGTCAGCGTGCAGGTGGAGCTCTGGCGGCCGGTGTCGGTGCTCGGACCGTTGTACCACTGCGTCACGCCGGCCACGTTGGTGAGCGAGACGCCGTTGTGCGTGTTCGCGTCGAGCTGGGTCTGGTAAGTGATGATGAGACGCTGCGTCGGACCGATCACCGCCGCGGCGCTCAGCATGTTGAGCGTCAACGTGCACGCGGGCGCCCCGGCATAGCTCACGATGTAGTCGGTGCCGGCCGCCAGCGGGCCCTTGCCGGGCACCGGTGTCACGCCATCGGCCTGGAACACCTGCACGGAAAGGATCTGTGGCACCGCCGTGCACATGCCCCCCGTCGCACCGGTCGGCAGCTTGTCAACGATCGTCGCGTTCCAGGCGTCGCTGTTGCCGGTGTTCTGCACGCTGAGGGTGAACCGCCCCAACTGCCCGAGGTACATGGTGGCCGGGCCGCCCTTGGTCAGCGTGACAGCGGAAATCGGCACCGTGACCGTGTGCGCGTCCTGGCAGTCGAGCACTCCCGGCGTGCCGTTGGTCAGCGTGCAGGTGTAGTTCTGGCGGCTGGTGTTGCTGCTCGGACCGTTGTACCACTGAGTCGCACCGGCCACGTTCGTGAGCGTCGCGCCTTTCTGCGTGTTCGCATCGAGCTGAGTCTGGTAGGTGACGATGAGACGCTGCGACGGACCGATCACCGCCGCGGCGCTCAGCATGTTGAGCGTCAGCGCGCAGGTGGGCGCCCCGGCATAGCTGACCGCGTAGTCCGTGCCGGCCGTGAGCGGTCCCTTGCCGGGCACCGGTGTCACGCCATCGGCCTGGAACACCTGTGCGGAGAGGATCTGCGGCGGCGTCGCGCACATGCCGCCCGTCACACCCGTCGGCAGCTTGTCGACGATCGTCGCGTTCCAGGCGTCGGTCATCCCGGTGTTCTGCACGTTGAGGGTGAACCGCCCCAGCTGCCCGATGTTCATCGTCGTCGGGCCGCCCTTGGTTAGCGTGAGAGCAGGCGGTGTCGGGGCGACCACCTGGATCGAGGCGCTCCCCGAGGCGCTCTGCGGCGGGTTGTTCCAAGTGACGACGCCGGTGTTGGTAACGGTCGTGCCGGCGGCTAGCGTGCTGCCGAGCGTGGCGCGGAAGTGCAGGTCGATCGTCCCTCCTGGCGCGAGCGGTCCGTAGGTCGCCGAGTAGCTTGCGGTGATGACGTTGCCGGAGACGCTGACACCGTTGGGCGAGCCGTTCATGGTCGCCGTGCCGACCACGTACGTGAGCGCCCCAGGCCCCGCCGCGTTCAGGTCGTCCGTGATCACCACCGGGGTCACCGGCGTCGCCGAAGTGTTGGTCACGTGCACCAGGTAGTCGAGCATTGCGCCCGGCACTGGCAGGCCACCGCCCACCACCGTCACCTGCTTGGTGATCGTGACCGCGGAGATCGTGACCGTCACCGTGTGCGCGTCCTGGCAGTCCAGCACTCCGGGCGTGCCGTTGGTCAGCGTGCAGGTGTAGGTCTGGCGGCTGGTGTCGCTGCTCGGACCGTTGTACCACTGCGTCGCACCGGCCACGTTGGTGAGCATGGCGCCGTTGTGCGTGTTCGCATCGAGCTGGGTCTGGTAGGTGACGATGAGGCGCTGCGTCGGACCGATCACGGCCGCGGCGCTCAGCATGTTGAGTGTCAACGTGCACGCGGGCGCCCCGGCATAGCTGACCGTGTAGTCCGTGCCGGCCGTGAGCGGTCCCTTGCCGGGCACCGGCGTCACGCCATCCGCCTGAAACACCTGCGCGGAGAGAATCTGCGGCACCGCCGTGCACATGCCGCCGGACGCACCCGTCGGCAGCTTGTCCACGATCGTGACGTTCCAGGCGTCGCTATTGCCGGTGTTCTGCAGGTTGAGGGCGAACTGCCCGAGTTGCCCGAGGTTCATCGTCGCCGGGCCACTCTTGGTCATCACCGGCTGGGGCGCCGCGATGGTGAGCGGCGGCGACGAGATCCCCTGCTGTCCCGGAAGCGGATAATGGAAGGTCCCGCCTACGGTCGTACCTAAGGTCCAGTTGGCGGTGTTGAAGAACTGAGTGCCGGGCGAGTTTGGCGGCACGGTGTTGTTGAGCACCACCGTGACTTTGAGCACGATCTGCTGTCCGGCCGGGATCGCGGGGAAACCGCTGAAGGTGAGCAGCCCCCCCGCGTTCATGACGGTGAATGGCACCGCAGCGCCGCCCTTCCAGGCGGCGCTGCTGCTCACGTAGCTGAGCGACACCCCGGTCGCATTGAGGTTGTCAGTGACCGTGACCTGGTCGACTTCGACGTTGGAACCGTTGGGATTGACCACAGCGCCGGTCAGTGCGCTGACCAGTTCCGGGAAGGTGAGCGTGTAGGTAAAGGGCACCCCGATCGAAACGAAGGGCGGCCCCGGCGGATTCTGTTTGTCGATCTTGTCGACCGGTGCGAAGAGGTTCGCGCACTTCAAGATGTGCGCGCGGGTGAGCGAGCCGTTGACGAACCACACGAAGTCGTTGTGAGAGTTGCTGTCGCACGACATGTTGCCGATGAAGTCGACGTTGTTGAAGATCAGCAGCGCGTTGCTCGTACTCAACCAACTGATGCTGCCGCCATACGGGTTCGACGCCGGGTAGTTCTCGATGGTGCAGTCGCCGTCGATGTGCAATAGGTTCGGCGGCGTCGGGAGGACGTTGCCGTCCAGGACGCCGCCGTAAGTGCCGACGCAACTCGAGCTCTGCGCGTGTGCCGGGCGGACAACGCCAAAAAACAGCAGCACCAGGCCGAGCAGCAGGATTGCCATCCGGCCGCGGCGCGCTCTAACGTTCGTCATTGTCCCACTCGTGCTCAATCGCATACCTCTTGTCGATCGATTGCATCGACAAGGGACCGAGGCAGCCCGAGTTTCGGACTGGAGTTTCGGTAATCCCGCTGTCGTGGAGCTCTGGAGCTCTTTAGACCGGTGACTTTGCGTCCCCACCTTTCGGTGGGTTTGCCCTTGTCGTGTCCAGGGAGTGCTGCTCGCTCAAATCAAATTGCGCGTCCTCAGGCAGCAGGCAGGAAATCGATCGGATAGATGATGGTCACCGGTGGTACGACCTTGGCGCCGAAATTGAACGTCTTCACCCGATCCACCACCTGAGCTGCAAGGTCCGGTGCATTGATGCTGGAGGCTTGCAGCTGACACAGGGACACGCTGCCGTCGGGCTCGATCGTCAGACGCAGGATCATCTTTCCCTGCAGCGTCGAATCACGGTGCAGCTCCAGGTTGTACAATCGATAGAGCTGGGCCTTGTGACGGTCGAAGACGATCTGTATTTCCTCGTCGGTACGTCCGGGTCCGGGCCCGCCGCTCACCGGGCGGCTCGGCGAAGCCGCCGAGCCGATGCCGCTCGAAGCCTGCGTGAGCGAGCCGCCGCGAATCGCGTTGCGCTCGCTACCGCCACCGGGGCCCAAGCCGCGACTCACGGCCGCCAGGTTGATTCCACCGCTCGAGCCTGGCGCGCTGCTGGTCAGCATCGCGCGCTCTGGCGTGCCCACGGAGTTGTCGGCGTTGTTGATGCGTGCCTGAGCGCCGATGGCCGGATTGATCTGCGCGTCGGCGAGTGCGGCAAGCCGCTCCTTGAAGACCATCAGCCCGGCCGGCTTCGGCTCCACCGGCGCCTCGACGGCCGGCTTGACCGGCTCCTCCGTCGGGGCCTGACGCGCCTGCTGCGGTGTCGGCTTTTCCACGGGTTTCTGCACCGCGAGCTTCGGTGGCGGGGGCAACACACGCGGCGGCGGAGGCGGCCGCGGCAGTGCCATGGTGATGTGGAGCACCTGCTCGGGCGGTGTCGCCTCGGGCGCCGACAGCAGGGGCAGACGGATCAGGGGAAGGATCAGTGCCAGAAGGAGGCAGACCGCGAGTGCGCCCAGCAGCGACTTCTGAAAACGCCGGTCGTCCTCTCCTCCCCAGGTCCAGGGCATAGTGAGTGGACGGGAGTGAAGCCCGCTGATCTCCCGCTCGACGATCCACTCCTGCCGGCGCCGCTCCTCCTCTTCCTGAGCCTCAAAGAGCTCGTCCTCGATCAGTCCCGCGCGATACTGTTCCTTGTCGATTTGTTCGCGGAAGCTCTGTCGGCGTGCTTCGAGTTCGCCCACACGGCTCTCGAAGGCGCTGACACGTTCGCGCACCCGACCCAGCTGATCCTCGCCGGTCGTGACCGCCTGCGGAGTGCCCCAGAACAACTGCGCGCCTCCGAGCTTGCCCAGCTCGCCCAGGGCGTCGCAGATCTGGTGCAGCAGGCGGTGCTGGTTGCGCTCTATCGCTAGAGCCTCCAGCTGCGCATCGAGTGAGCGCAGCTCGCCCACCAGGGCATCGATCGACTCTTGCGACGTGCCGAGTTCCGCCATGAGCGCCTGCTGATCCTTCAGCGCCTCATCGTTCGGCACGTGCTGACCCTGCGGCGTCCGCTGGTCTTCCAGTGTCTGCTGATCTTGCGCTGTTTCCGAATCCATGACGTTACCTTGACGTGAAATGACGGTCACCGTGTCCCCCCTGAGAAGGCCGCTAGAGGCTCTTGACCCCGCTGACCGGCTTCTCCTTCTGCAGCACCGCGAGCGAAATCTTGCCGTACGCGGCCGCAGTGCACGTCGCCAGAACCTTGCGTAGCACTTCGTACGGCAGATCCTTGTCGGCCATGACCGTGACCTCCTGCGAGGTGAGCGCCGCGTCACGCGCTGCCGCGTCGAGCCCGGCGATCGGGCGCTGCAGCACCTTGCGCAAGGGCTCGATCAGCTGCGTGCGCGGGTCGCTGACTTCCGCGAGGCTCGCGACCGTCTCACCCTGCACGAGTAGCGCGTCCTTCGTGACCATCACGACGACCGACTGCTTCGGGGGCACGTCGGTGCGCGACTGCGGAATGCTCACACCCTTGGAATTCTGGAGCACTTCCACATTCGTCGAGTACACGAGCAGGAATGCCACCAGCACCGACAGAATGTCGATCATGGGAATCAGATTCAGACGCGCATCCTCGCGCACCTTCCGCGGCATCAGCCCGAGACCACGCTTCAGTACCTTCATGGCGCATCTCCCAGCGCGATGTTCGTGAACAGCGCGACTTTCACGGTCTGCGCGCCCGTCACCGCCTGGCCGGCGACGAGCGCATCCGTAGCGGGCACTTCCGTGCTGCGAATTGCATCCATCGCCTGGATCAGCTCGTCGTAGGGAACCTTGCGCTCCGAGAGCACCGACACATCCTCCGAGGTCGGATGCTCACGCTTCACCGCCAGCACATGTTCGGTCAACGAGTTCAGGTCGTACGCGCCGCTCACCTTCGGTATCGTGCCAATCGCCTGCTTGCCGTCGCTGAGCTCGAAGCCGTCCTGGCGGACGATGACTTCGAGTCGAAACTTCGGCTCCGCAGGCTTCGCGGACACCGAGCTCGGCAGGTCGATCTGCATGACGGCGATGCGCGAGAACACTGCCGTCATCAGCAGAAAGGTGACCAGGACGGTGAAGATGTCGATCATCGGCACGAGCAGCAGCTCGGCCGGCTTGCGCTCGCGACGCATGAGGAGACTGCGCATGGGGTGATCCTCAGGCCGCCGAGGCCGCTTGCTGCACGAGTTCCAAGCGACTCTCAGCCCGGGCCGCCTGCCGAGCGGCGAGCGCGTTCAGGAAGCGGATGGCCGCCGTCTCCAGGCCATCGCTCAGCCCCTGGGTCTTCGACTGCAGAAAGGCGTGCACTACCAGGATTGGAACTGCGGTCATGAGACCGAAGGCCGTGCAGTTCATCGCCTCAGAGATGCTCGCTGACAGCAGGTTGGCCTTTTCTGCCGGATTGACGGTCGCCACGGCGCTGAAGGCGTGGATCAGGCCGGCCACCGTACCCAGCAGGCCGAGCAGCGTCGCGACATTGGCGGCCGTCGCGAGGTAGTGGGTGCGCTTCTCGAGCTGCGGCACGATCTCCATCATGCTTTCCTGCAGCACTTTCTCCACGTCGTCGCGCCGGCGCACCGCCCCCTGCAGGGCAAGCCCCATGCTCAGCACCCGTGCTATCGGAGAATCGTCCTTGCTGGTGAGCTCGCGCGCCTTGTCGAAGTCGCCGCTCGTGAGCGCCGGCTCGACCCGGCTCCAGGTGCGTCGATTGCGGGCGCTCATCTTCGCGAGCGTGACGTAGCGCTCGATCGTGATCGCGACCGCGATCGCCACTACGAGCAGGATGGGAAACATGAAGGCCCCGCCTGCCGTGAAGAACTTGACGATTGGATAGAAGAATTCCATATGCGAACCTCTTGAACGTTACGGATCTGTCAAAGCACTGAACGATTCACTCTCAATCTCATGCTCGCGCGAGCCTGTTCGCTCACTTCGAGCTCGACTTGAATTCGTAGTACGCCAACTCGCGCATGAAGACGTCCTTGTCCACCGGCTGCGCCGCCGAGTCGAGGAGCCTCGACACGCTCGGCATGTCCCCGAGCTGCGAGCTCTTCCACGGCACGAGCACGAGTGACTTCGGGGCGTCCTCGTTTCCCAGGATCGACATGCCCGACATCTTCACGTCGCTGTCGGGCTGCGCTGCGTGGCTGGCCGCCACAGCCGGGCCGGCCTTGCCATCACCAGCTTTTGTGCCGGCGGTCTGCTTCTTCGCCCCGCGTTTTGCTGTGCCCACGGACTGGGCAGTTGCCGGCGCATTCCCCGCAGCCTCAGGCGTTCCCTGCGCCGGCGCCGTCCCGTCGTCCGCTGCGCCGCGCGCGGCAGCGAGCAGTAAAACTCCGAGGATGAATGTCCGTACCATGAGTCCTCCTAGGGCTTCGTCCTGGCGTTCAGATCGGCGATCCACTTCGCCACCTGCTTGTCGTCCGGGACCAGCTGCTGATAGGCAGCGTAGTTGTCGCGGGCGCACGTGAGGTCAGCCAGGTACAGATCGCAGAGAATCGCCAGATTCAGCCTCGCGTAATGGAATCCCGGGAAGACTCCCAGCGCCCGCTCATAGCTTTCGCGAGCGGCGGCGAACTCACCTTTCCTGCGATACACGATGCCGAGTTCGTTGTACGCCACGAGCTGGCGGGGGTTGAGGTCGACTGCGCGCTTGAGGCTCGCCAGCGACTTGTCGAGATCGCCGGACTTGCCGTACGCGATTCCGAGATCGACGTAGGCCGCCGCGGCATTGGGCGCTTTCTGGGTGACCTTGATCAACAACGCGATTCCCTGGTCGTATTGCTTCGCGCCGAGAAGGCGCATCGCGCTGTCGTAATCGGCACGAGATTCTGCGGGGATGCGCACTTTTTCAGTGAGCTGGAAGCCACCCGCATCCGGCTGAAGCGTCGATCCGGCCACGCGCGGCTTGCCCGCCGCCGCCGTGCTCCAGCAGCCGAGGGCCACGACCAGCACGAGTCCGGCCGCAACTCGCCGCGCGCCTTTTGTCCGCTCGAGATCAGTGCGAGTTTGCATTGTCTGCTCCCGCTGTGAGGGCCGGTCCGATCGCACTTTCCGCCGGCCCGGAGGCTGTTGCCGGCGCGGGGGCGCCTTGCGGGGCCGTTAGATTGCCGACAGCTGCCTCAACCACACGCGGCGGCGGCTGATAGACATACCTCTCAAGCGATCCGAGGAATCCGCTGCTGATCTCGGCCCGCGAGTACGTGTCCGGCTTGAGCGCAGCGAGACGGTCCAGGCTCTTCTGCGTCCACGAGTTGTTGAGCCCCCGCCTCATGAGCTCGAGGTTCTTCTCGTGGACCATGATCGCCTTCGCCTCGAGCGGGTGCGCGGCTTCCGCGAGCTGCTGATCGTAGTCCTTGAGAGTATCCACACCGAGATTGGCCGGGCGCTCTGACTCGCGCAGGGCCTGGCTGAAATTCGCGTAGATCTCGGCCATGTAGTAGGTGGCCGCCGCGGTGACCTCTCCGACCTGGTAATCGACCAGCCGGCCGAAGGCCTTGGTCGCAGTGTCCATGCTGCGTTGCTTCTCCTGGAGGCTACGCTCGAAGGGCTGCGCGAGCTTGAGCGACGCAAACTGCTCATAGATGGGCTCGGACAGCTCCAATGCCGCGCGCGCCGCGACGTTGCGCGTGCGGTCCGTCCGCTCGCTGCCCGCCGCAGCGTCGGCACGCACGATTTCCTCAAGCTGACGGTGGTACTGGGACTGATCTCCCTTTGACTTGTAGATCTCGGCAATCTTGGAGCGCGTCTCCACCGCCGTTTCAATCGGCTTGGGGAACTCCCCGATATACTTCGAGTACGCCTCCAGGGCGCGATCGGCATTGTTAGCCTGCCCGTACAGGTCGCCCGCCTGCAGCAGCGCTTCGGCGCGCAGCTGCGGATTCGGCGACTCCATCGCCACCCGCTGATACTCACCGGCGGATTGCGCCAGCTGCCCGGCCTGCTGGTACGCGTAGGCGATCTGCTGGGTCGCCTCCTTCTGCAGCTCATGCTCGGGGAAGCTGCGCCGGAACTCGTCCAGAACCTGAGCCGCAGCCGTCCAGTCTTTCAAGCGCAACAACGCCGCACCGGCGTCATACTCCGCCGCCGCGCAGATCTTCGACGTCGGAGCAACCTGCTTGACGCGCACGAAGTGATTGGCCGCGGTGCGGAAATCCCCCGCCTGGTTTGCCTGCTCGCCCTGCTTGTAGATGGACGCCGCCAGGTTCTCCACCAGCCCGGCATTGGATGCATCGCCCTGCGGCGTGGCTTCAAGTACGTGCCCGTAGGCCTGTTCCGCGTCCGCATACTCCGCGAGGCCGAAGGTGGAGTGAGCGACGACCAGCCACGCATCGCGGCGCACGTTCGCGGCGGCGTTGGTGAACTTCTCGATGAGGTGCCGGCCGGAGTCGCGCGCGAGCACGAGGTCCTTCATCTCGAACGCGTCTTCAGCCGCCGCGGCCAGCACGACTGCCGCCTGCTCGTGCTGCGGGAATGCGTCCGCGAACTTGAGCGAACTGTCGATCGTGTCGCCGCGGGCCGCGTCCTTCACATCGGCGCCGGCGACCTTGAGATACTCGCGATGCGCGTAAATCGCTGCGTAGCCCGCCGCCGCCGACTTCGCGTGCGGCGGGTAATCATAAGCCGTGATCTCATACTCGTGCGCCGCCGCCGCGTAGTCATGATTCTCGAGCATCAGATCCGCGAGCTGATAGTCGGTTTGCGGTGCTTGCGGATCGGAGTGGAACGAGGTCAGAAACTCGCGATACCAACGCGTGGCCTCGGCGTAGTTGGCCGCCTGCTGCTCATGCTGCTTCGGGTCCTGGTACTGCGCGTGATAGTGGTTCGCCAGATCCTTCAGGTTGCTCTGCACGTAACTCAGCACTTCCGGCGACTTGTTCACATCGAAGTGCTGCCAGTACTCGCCCTGCAGGCCGTAAGTGGCCGCGAAGTCCTTCTTTGCAGCGAGCACGAGCTGCGGGAATCCGCCCTTCTCGTAGATTTCAACCACCCGCAGGCTGAAGCGAGGCGATGCCTCGTGGAACGGGTACAGCGCCACGAATGATTTGTAGACCGTGACGGCGTCCTGATACCGGAGCTTCGCCAGGTAGAACTCCGCGAGGTAGCGGTAGACACGGTCCGCGTAGGCGCGGTGTCCGTTGGTGGCGAAGTACGAGCCGATCACTTCCGGACCGCCGAGATTAGAGAAGCTCAGGCTGACGACCTGGAACGTATCCTCGATGCGCCGCTGCTCGGCCTCGGTATGCTTCGCATCGAAGTCATAGCCGCTCTTGACCTTGTAGTCGAGGAGTGCGAAGAAGCGGGGCAGAGCCTCTTGGTAGAGTTGCTGCTTGTACAACGTCCATCCCAGCTTGTAGAGCGCGAGTTCGTAGTACTCCGAGGCGCTCCCGCCGTCCGCAATTGCCGCGTACGAACGCTCCGCCTCACGATATTTCTTTTGGATGAAGAAGCGCTCCGCGCGCCTGAACTGCACCTCGTCCGCGAACCGCGAGTGCGGATTTTCAGCGACCAGCTGCTCCATGACTTTCAAGGCCTCCTCGCTCTGCCCCAGCTCGTCGTAGGCGCGCGATTTCTGGTAGAGCACCTGGTCACGGAACGCGTACTGCGGATACTTCGCGAGCAGCTGGTCATACAATTTGATCGCCTCGAGCGGGCCGGCGCTCGCGGGATCTCCGACCAATCCGCCGGGCAACGCCAACTGCGGAGCCGCGTTCGCGGGCGGGATTCCCGACTGTGACGCAGCCCGCAGCTCCAGATCACGTTCCGATGCCGCCGCAGGCCCGGAGCCCGTCGTCCCCGCGTGGGACCGCGTCGCGGTGCGCGCGTCGAATTTCGTAACTGCCGGAGCGCGCATCGCAGTAGCCTGGTCTCGCCCCGGGCCGCCCTCGGGTTCGGCCTGCACGGCGCCTGGCGCCTGCGCTACGGACTTCGCTGGCGTGCCACTCTGCGACGCGGGCAGCTCCACGAGCTTGCCGTCGCCCTGGAGTCCGAACTCCTTCTCGATCTTCAGGTCCGCCAGACGCCT
>Ga0210394_10000610_pt1 | contig 71840 bp, 77 predicted proteins | sample IncBWC12MmetaG_FD_160121 | JGI IMG/M metagenome (GOLD analysis project Ga0210394, IMG submission 160121) | Forest soil microbial communities from Barre Woods Harvard Forest LTER site, Petersham, Massachusetts, United States - Inc-BW-C-12-M | ecosystem: Environmental > Terrestrial > Soil >... | reverse complement strand
TGACGAAGGAGGATGGCCGGGGGAGACTTGCGATTGGGGATGGTGGCGATGTACATGTCGACTAAATACAACATTTAATTTACCATGTCAAGACAAATATTAGTATTACATGACTACACAAGAGGGGGCGAAAAAGACTTAACCTGAACACCGAACGCAACTTATTCAAAGATTAGGGAGGAAGATCCGTCTGAGCTCCAGTGGCAAACTGCACTATTTCGTGGGTACAGGTACAGGCGCTGGTCCGGTTGACGATTCATCTTGGAAACGGTCTTCGCTTCGCATTCGAACCGCTATTGTACGACCCGATCGCAAGGGAGGTGCGCAAGCAATATCTTCATGGTCCCGGTATGGTCATGCCTCGTGTCGTTTGTTAAGTCTCTGGTTCATGAACACGCACGTCCAAGTCTCCGCGAAGGTGAGAAAATTCCTCTTTTGCATTTAGGAGAAGACCAGCGCCGACTCTTGATTTACCTGTATTCCGGCCTCAAGCTCGCTGTTGATTGCCGCGAGAGGCCTCAAGGTTTTTGATTCAGCGGCCGGGTAACGACCCTAATCATGGAAACTCTCTAAGTCTGGGTTTCGCAGAAGTCTGGAAATTTCACTTCTCCGAAACCGGCCACCCGCTTAGTCAAGACGTGCTGGGCTGAGATTGCGATTGGGTGACACAGATAAAGTATACTCCGCAAGATATCAGCGGCTTGTTCCTATGGTGCCACATAAAGGTATGCGCTATGGATGGGTTCGAGGAAACTAATCGGCGGCATATTGGCGCCGTCTTTCGCTTTGTAAGTCGTGGCCGGTAAAGCCGACGGCCCGGAAGTATTGTAGGTCAAGGAGTAGGGAGCCGTGACCACGCGTCCACACAAGGTTCACACGCAACTCGGCCGAGCCGCAGTCCAGATCTTTGCCGCCAATGATCGCATGAACCAGATTCTTATCGAACATCTTAACGCTACCGCCTGGAAAGCCAAACCGCCCGGCAAAGCCCGCACCATTGCGGCGATCTTCACGCACATGCACAATGTCCGCTCCAAGTGGGTCAGGCTTACAGCTCCGCACCTGAAGGTTCCACGACAGCTGAGCCGCGCACACTGCACGCCGCAGCAGGCTCGTGCGGGATTGGCCGAGAGCGCCGCTCGCTGCGCGGAGATGCTCGCTGAAGCGCTCGGCGATTGTGGGGGCCGCATCGAAAAGTTTCGCAGAGACGGCTGGGCTCGGCCTTGGCCGGTTGGCCTGGAAATGCTGTGCTACATGCTTTCTCACGAAGCCCACCATCGCGGGCAGGTGTGTATGCTCGCGCATCAGCTCGGATTCCCGTTGCCGAACGAGGTGACGTGCGGGATCTGGAATTGGGAAAAGCTGTGGAAGGAGTGCGGGTCGCCAGGCGGCCTCGGCTACGATTCTTAAGGAAGCTCAAGGGCCCAGGCCGCCCGGGGATGGGCCGCGATGGTGGAGACATCGAGCTCGTTGGCCCGAAGATGAAGTCTTGGTATCGGGGAGTCGTGCCGGGCGACAAAACAATATTCTCCGCATTGGGAAATAATCGGTCCGCGAGCGAGTGATGGTGCGCCCACTACCCGGACAACTGAGGCTTGCCGGACGAAGAGGATCAGGATTCGCCTCATACTTCGGTCCATAAGCACCGCTTCTTATCGCGCTTCTAGATCTCAGATACCGTTGGATTTGGTATCAGCCGGTCTAGCTGTTGCGCGGATTCCACATTGTTCCGGGCGTCCGTTCAGTGAGTAGAGCTGGACGCAGGCAGGGCGAAGGCGTACAGAATGTTTTGCACAGCGATAATGAGGTATTGTCGGCCGTCAAGTTCATAGGTCATTGGCGAAGCCTGCATGCGTCCTCCAGCGTTCAAGTGCCAGAGGGTTTTGCCGGTGGTCGGTTCGAGGGCCAGCAGGTTGCCAGAGTTATCGGCGCTGAAAAGAAGATGTCCGGCCGTCGTTAGAATCCCAGCCAGGCTTTCCCCGTCACCGAGTTCGTGGTTCCACACCACCTTGCCGGTGCGGTAGTCGAGCGCGCGCAACGTAGCATTGGCCCACAGGTTGCGGTCGCGCCCTCCCCAGCCTTCCGCCTTTCCCGTGACGGTGTTGTAAAAAACGCTAAAGAGGCGCCGGCAGTTGACATAAAACAGTCCCGTCTGCGGATCAAAGCTAGGCGCCATCCAATTGGTAGATCCGTCTGAACCAGGTTCGACGAGCGCTCCATCCGGGCTCGGAGCGGCTTCGGGCTTGGCGATGGGGCGCCCGCGAGAGTCAATGCCACTCGCCCAGGTTTGATCGATAAACGGCGCAGTGACCAGATGCTCGCCATCCGTGCGATCAAGTACGAAGAAAAATCCGTTGCGGCTGGCTTGGCCGAGAAGCTTGCGCCGCTGGCCTTTGAATTCGGCGTCGAACAGCACTGGCGTCTCAACGGCATCCCAGTCGTGCACGTCGTGGGGCGACGGCTGAAAATACCAAGCAAGCTTCCCGGTGTCGGGATTCAAAGCCACGATCGAACAGGTGTAAAGATTGTCGCCGGCGCGTCCCTCGCCCGCGAGCACGGGATTGGGATTTCCCGTGCCCCAATAGAGAAGATTCAGTTCGGCGTCGTAGGTGCCCGTCATCCACGTCATGCCACCTCCGTGCAGGATGGCATCGCTATCCTTGGGCCACGTTTCCGAACCCGGCTGGCCGGGATCTGGCTCGGTGTTCCAGCGCCATTGGATCTTGCCTGTCTCCGGATCGATGGATTCGAGAAAGCCGGGAACGTCTGTAACATCTCCCGAAACGCCGACGATCACGTGCTCGTGTACGACCAGTGGCGCCATCGTCGAGAAATACTCGAGCTTTGGATCGGCGAGCTCGACGATCCAACGCACACTCCCGTCTTTGGCATTTAGACAAACTAAGTGCGCGTCGGGAGTCGTAAAGTACAGCCAATTTTTGTACATCGCGAGCCCGCGATGGCCGATGTGGTCGCCCTCGGACTTTCGCTCGTAGTGCCAGATCATGCGGCCAAAACGAGCGTCGACGGCCCAAACGTTGTCAGGAACCGAAAAATAGAGAATGCCGTTCACTTCCAAAGGCGTGGATTTGATGGTCGTCCCCTGCGTCTGAAAAATCCAGGCCAGCGTGAGCGAATGAATGTTTCCCGCGTTGATCTGGTCGAGGGTGCTGAAACGCGCACCCGAGTAGTCCCCGTTATAGGTGGGCCAGGTATCGGTCGGAGGCTTGAGAAGCGCTGCCGGTTCGAGGTCTTGCCCCGCGGCGAACGATGGACGAAGCGCCAGAGTGAAAAGTGCGGCCAAGCTTGCAACCATTACTCGATGTAGCGCGCGCTGGAGGCTCGCGCACCTGCTCAAGCGATTCTTGCAGTCGCGCGCGCCCTTAATCGCCTCACGGAAGTGAAGAAGCATCCCGGCTCCTGTGTCTACTTGTGGCTTCTGTGTTTCCTACTTCAAAGTTTCCATATATGCGAAGAGATTGTGTACATCGGCCTGAGTGAGCTTAGCGAGCATCTCTCGGTGGGCCGCAAGAGGATCCTGAAGTTCCACCTTCACGCCATCGCGAGAGAAGGAGCGATACCAGCCCGATGCCTCGTGCAGCGAAACCACAAAGTCGTCCAGGTGCGCCACCGGACCCTTGATCTGCTCGCCAGAAGGCAGCGTCACTACCGCCGTGGTGTGCCGGCCATCGGGATAAAGCATACGAGCTTCAAGTTCGATGGGAGAGTACTTGGTTGCGACTTTCGCCAGATCACCGGTCGGAGAATGACATTTGTTGCAGCCCCCTGCACCATTAAAGAACGCCTTTCCATCGTCGGCATTGCCGGTGAGCAACTTCTCCACTGGATATACGCTAGGGAGCCCGCTCGAACGAAGCGCTTCAGCCGCCCGGGCATGCAGGAAGGCAGCTATATCGCTCACCTGAGCATCCGTAAGAGGCATCGGCGGCATGCCTTTATCCGGACGGCCATCATGAATTACTTCGCCGATCAGGTCACCCTTCACGTCGTGAGCCACAAGCGGTGACCGAACTAGATCAGGTCCACGAGCACCCGTCGCGTCCGGCCCATGACAAAATCCACAAGCCTGTCCGAACTGTTTGTGTCCCCGCTCGATCGCCGGGTCCGGGGTATCAGCCTGGGGCCGAGCTGGAGAAGTGAATATGGTGACGAGAAGAACGCTCAGCGCGCTGAGCGTTAAAGTCTTAGTCAGTCGTCTAACCGAAGCAACGCCGTATTCAGGTGTCATCACTCCAGGCTCCCCTGCGCGCCGAGTGGATTCTAGCATTGGGTGCCGAGAACTGCATCCGGGGAGCTCATCGCCCATCTCCCATATTGTCCATGTTGCTTAAAGCAACCGGTTTGCCAAGCGAATCGGTGGCCGCGACACCGGTGATGAGGCGCGCGCCGCGGCTGAACGTCAAATACTCAAAGCCCCATTGAACGAAGACCAGAACTCGGCTCTGAAATTCCACGATATAGATTAGGTGGATGAAAAGCCAGGTGAGCCACGCAAAGAGCCCCGCTAAATGGAGGCCGAGAATATTGGCAACGGCTGCGGCGCGACCGATGACGGCCATGTCTCCTTTATTGAAATAATGAAAAGGCTTTATCTCCTTCTTTCCTTTCAATCGGGCGCGAATGGTCTTTGCGGCGTAGCCGCCGCCTTGAATGGCCACCTGCGCGACACCCGGCAGCGCCCTCCCATCTCGGCCGAGAGAAAGTGCCAGATCGCCTGCGATAAAAATATCCGGGTAACCGGGAACGGTTAGGTCGGGATTGACTTTGATGCGGCCGCTGCGGTCCGTATCCGCCTTGGTGCGTTCGCCGAGTCTTCTACCGAATTCATTGGTTGTAACGCCGCCTGCCCAGAGCACCGTTCTGGCCGAGAGTCGTTTCGATTCGTCGCCGGATTTATAGGTGACGCCGTCGGCATCGATACACGAGACCAACACGCCCTTTTTCACTTCGACGCCGAGTTGCGAAACCAGCCTCTCCGCCTTCACCGACAGGTCCTCGGGAAACGCAGCGAGTACGCGCGGGCCACCTTCCATAAGAATGATGCGTGCTTCACGCGGGTTGATGTGGCGAAAATCATTCTTCAGCGTTTCATTGGCGATCTCCGCCAGCGCGCCGGCAAGCTCCAATCCGGTCGCACCAGCGCCGACGATCACAAAAGTGAGCCAGGAGCGCGCATCTTCCTCGTTCATCGAACGTTCGGCACACTCGAACGCGTACAAAATCTTGTGCCGGATGGCTGTGGCTTCTTCGACGGACTTGAGGCTGGGCGCCCACTCGCGCCATCCATCATTGCCATAGTAAGAGGTCTGGGAGCCAGTCGAGACAATCAGCGAATCGTAAGGAAAAGCAGCGCCGTCCCGCAGAATGACCTGCTTGGCATCCGGATCAATGTCAACGGCTTCGCCGAGCAGGACTTGCGTATTTTTTTGGCGGCTGAGAACTCCACGCAGCGGAGCGGCAATTTCGCCCGGTGATAAGGAGCCGGTGGCCACCTGGTAGAGCAGCGGCTGAAAAAGATGAAAGTTTCGGCGGTCGATCAGCGTAGCCTTCACCGGCGCCCGCTTGAGCTTTTGGGCGGCCTTTAAGCCTCCGAACCCGCCCCCCAGGATTATGACCCGGTGTTTCTGTTCCATACCGAGCACTCCCTCGAACGCAACCTCGTTCTCCCTAATATCATCTCATCTAGCGCGATTTTCTCAATTAAGATGTCCGAGGATCACGCGGAGGTACGGCATAGTTTTGGGCACGCATAATATGAAAACGAAACCTATTTCCAAGACACCAAACCGTGAGCAGATGGAGGGCAATGCCCTGCGCTTGCTCTGTTCTGTGCTCGTGAAGCCCGGCACCCGGCTGGAAATCTGCCGTCTCCTGCATTCGAATGATTTTCTGGATCCGCTCCGCAGAACTGTTTTTGAAGAGGTTCAAGCGGCGGGCGTAATCAGTTCAAAACAACTGCGTGCAGCGCTGCCGGCGCGCGTGACCGGCCGCGGATTCCCCGATTTCAATCTGGAGAAGCTACTAGCTCCAAAACTCGCGAGCGAGGCCGAAATCGAGCAGTTGTTCGAGAGTACGCTGCACCTGCTGAAGCTCGGCGGGTCAGACGACCCAACCCTCTTGGCATTCGGGGCCGATGCTCAAGACTAGTCATCGTGTGTTCACCGTTGTCGAGGCGCTGGCCTTGACGGGATACATCGCCTGGTACATTTGGCAACTTCAAAGCACGAAACCGTTTTCGTGGATCGTCTTCCCAATCTGGCTGATTGCAAGCATTGCCTTGCATCGCGACACTCCGAAATCATTGGGCTGGCGCGCTGACAATCTTTGGCTTGCAACTCGCCAAGGACTCCTGATCTTCGCAGCGTTTATTTTCTCCACGTGCCTGGCAGGTTTGTGGCTCGGGTCCTACCACCGCTTGCCCCTTCGTGTCTCCGAGCCTTGGCGTTTCTTCGCCTATTTCGCATTCTGTCTGTTGCAACAAGTTGCGCTGAATTCCTATCTCACGAATCGGCTTTCCTATGCGCTAGAAGAACCTCGAGCGGCCGCGCTCGTGGCTGGCCTCATTTTTGCCGCCCTACATTGGCCAAATCCGGTTCTCGTTCCGTTGACGTTCGTCGGTGGTACAGCAATGAGTTGGCTCTTCTCTCGTGAACGCAACATCCTCCCACTGACTGTTGGCCAGGCCATTCTGGGCACGCTCGTCTGGTGGGTTTTCCCGGTGTCGTGGCATCACGGAATGCGCGTGGGACCTGGCTTCTATTCGTTCCGCCCATGAGCAATGAGAGTTGGGGCTCCCGGTACCGAACCATCACGGCGGCGAGCGCAGTCCGCAGATGTCCCGCGACTCCGCCCGGCGCTACATCGTTGTTATAAATTCAGATGACCGTAATTCCCTGCCGTTTTTCGTGCCCCGCTGGCGCGCGGGAGCGGTTCGCCAGACTTCTCCCACACGCCGGGGATGACTGACGAACATTTCGGACAAGCACCCTGCACCAGCCGATTCTCGAGAACATCGTGCCAGGAACGTCTGATAATCAACTGGCTGCACTTGGGGCAACACGTATTCGCACCGGCGCTAAAAATATTTCCTTCGTACACGTAGTGAAGACCCGTTTCCAGAGCGATAGCCCGCGCCCGGTGAAGAGTTTCAGCGGGCGTGCGGGGCTTATCCTGCAGCTTGAAGTCGGGATGGAAGGCAGTGAAGTGCAACGGCACGTCTGGTCCCAGATGCGTCAAAATCCATTCAGAGAGTTTGCGCGTCTCCGCAGGGTCATCATTCAGGGTCGGAATCATCAGGTTCGTGATTTCAAACCACACTTTTGTTTCCTTCTTCAGCCATTCGAGTGTCTCGAGAACCGGCTGTAAATGCGTAAGGGTAGTCTTCCCGTAGAAACTCTCCGTGAAGGCTTTGAGATCGATGTTGGCAGCGTCGATATGGTCATAGATATCGTGAAACGCCTCGTAGGTAATGTAGCCGTTCGAAACCATTACCGTTTTCAGCCCGTATTCCTTGGCAGCCTCACAAATATCGATGACATACTCGCCCCAGATAGTCGGCTCGTTATAAGTGAACGCCAACGAATCGCAACCATGTTGGAGCGCCAATAAAGGAACATCTTCCGGCGCAACATGCTGGGACCTAACTTGATCCTGCCGCGACTTCGAAATGTCCCAATTCTGGCAAAAGAAGCACCCCATGTTGCATCCAGCCGTGCCCATACTGAACACACGTGTCCCCGGCAGGAAATGATTTAGGGGTTTCTTTTCTATGGGATCGACTTGCAGCGCCGCCGGAGCACCGTAGCCCAAACTGTAGAGTTTTCCGCCCTGATTGACGCGGATGAAACAAAATCCGGATTGTCCCGAATGAAGGTGGCAATGGCGTGGACAGAGGTAACAATGCACGCGGCCACCAGTTTCCGGCTCCCACCAGCGCCCTTCGTGCAACTCGTCGGTCTTCTGGAGGATCTTTAGCTGGCTCACGGACGGATCTTCCTTCCATTCAAATCATACGCCCACCAGCGCGCCGGAGCGTCGGATTGTGCTCCCGATGATTACCTGGCTAGAATAGAAGGATGAGAGTCAAGCGTGGTGACGAATTCGACGCTGGACACGCCGCCGTTCTGCAGCCCAGTCGACGAAATTCATCATATGGGACCGGTATTTCCAGGAAAGTCTCAAGAATTTTCGCGCGTCCAAATTACTCGCCTCCGCACCGAGAAAAGTCTCAAACCGCCAGCGCAAGTAAGGGCTCTTCCAGGGATTCAAGCGATACCCGCGTGCGACGTTCCAGTAGTACCGCAGTGTCTTAAGCATCGATCTCCCACGGGCAAGAAAGCCCACTCCCAAACTTTCTTCGTCTTAACTGCCACCCAGCGGCGCGGAAAGATGCTCATGCACCAGAAGCCACCCCGAGGAGCGCCGTTCCCAAATTCCTGTATACCGGATCTCTGTTTCTACATTCTTACCGTCTTTTGTTTTTTCAGATAAATGCATCGAAACCGTCGTCCATGCCACCGTCCCATGCCGCCGCACTTTCAGATCCTTCCCGGCACTCAGTGATCCGCTTTCCATGTTGTCCAAGAGTGCCGCCTTCACGCCTTCGTGGTATTCCTTCCAACTATGATAGGAAAACGGCGCGACGTCATAAAACACAAGTCCGTCCTCCTTCGCATAGAATCGCGCAGGATTATCCGCGTTCCCTGTGCTCCAGGCCGCGCAATAAGCGTCGATGAGCCTGCGAAACGTGGCATCATCTGTCGCCTTTTGCTGCGCACGGGCTCCCACGAACGTCAGCAATCCCCCCGCAAGCGCAACCGCAACATACAGCAGCCAGCGCCATCGTTCGTCACGTCTGGCGTTTGCAGTTTCTGTCCGCAAGTCCATCTCCGTCCGCCGCAAGATTTCTTCGGCGCTAGATTTGAGGAAAGCCACCCCGTCTTGCGCATACCCTATGGTGAATCGCTTGAATTTGCAAGAGGGGGTCTGAAAAGGGGTCTGAAACCCATCCCACCCCGGCCTCGCCCCGGTTTTTCACCCCGGCCATCCGCCCACTCGCCGGTAAATCCAGCCTCTTCGCCGAAAAACGAATGCACGCCTCGCGGGCACTGCGTAGTCTCGCCCCTGGGCAGACGACCTGCCCAATCTGGAGGCGAGCATGGCAACACCGCAACATGCTGGATACGAACAAAGGGGTTCTCTGGGCAGAATATCAATCATTCTAGGCTCCGTAGCCATGCTGTGCGACCTCGCCTTTCTGGCGCAACCCCTCGAACGAATGGCTGAAAGACTCCACGAAGGACTCTTCGCCGTGGTCCCTTCGCTCGGTCTGTCCTTCCTGAGTGCCGCGCGCGCCATCGCCTTCGATCAGCTCGACTACTTCTCACTCATCTCGCGTATCTTGGTACTATTCACGGCGATGGTGGCCGTCATCGTAGGGATCGTCTTGCTGCGGCCGCCATCCCCGCGCTCAAGGCACCAAGACCATTTGCGGGCATCCGCGTTCCAGGAACGGGAGACTGATAATGGATGATCGTGATATGCGTCCACAGCCGTCCGCAGGCCGGAAACATCAGTTGCTGGCCGGCATCATGATCCGCGGCCAGGGGCAGCCGGAAGCCTCCCGCGTCGGACTGGTCTGGGGCGCGCTGATCGTGGCGGCTGGCGTCGCGCTCCTTCTCGATCACATGGGTTTCATCGCCATCGGCTCGTTGTTTCGATTTTGGCCCATGATTTTGATTTTCTTCGGCGTCGGACACCTCTTCACTCCTTCGAACCGCACCTGGGGCGGAATTCTAATCGTCGTTGGAGCAGTCTTCCAACTGAACAGTCTTGGAATCACCCATTTGCGTTTTGCCGATATGTGGCCCCTGGCGATCATTGCGGTCGGCCTCATTCTCATGTGGGGCGCTCTAAAGCCGCCCGTCGTGGCGAAAGGAAGTGTCGACGCCGCCGACGTCCTCGAAGCCGTCGCAATCTTTGGAGGCACCGAACGGCGCATCAAGAGCCAGGCTTTTAAAGGGGGACGAGCCACCTCTATTTTCGGAGGCGTCGAGCTCGACTTTCGGGATGCCAATATCGACGGTGACGAAGCCACTCTGGACGTCAACTGCATCTTTGGCGGCGTGGAGATTCGCGTTCCTGACACCTGGAACGTGCATTCGCGGAGCATACCCGTGCTTGGCGGCTATTCAGACAAGACCGGCCCGGCGACGGCCCCCCAAGACTCGTCGGGCCCTAAGAGAAAGACTCTGATTGTCACCGGCACGGTCATTTTTGGAGGCGTGGAGATCGCCAACTAAGCGGTCTTTATGCACCCACTTCTCACACCGATCAACCGCTTCGGCCTGTACCTGCTCGCGTGGGTTCCCCTTGCCGGAATTCTGGTTTATCTAATGGCTGTACCCGGCAGCCTGGGCTGGCTTGATGCAACGGCCTTGATCCTGCCACTATGCCTGATCTATCAGTTTGTGTGCCTGTCGGCCTGGTATTCCTGCAAAGCGGCGCCAATTCAAAAAAGCACCGGCCAGCGCCTATGGCTGACCCATGTTTTGGCCGCTGCGATCCTCAGCTTTCTGTGGATCCTCCTCGCGAAATTGCTGGCCTACGGGCTTTCGCAGCTGCCCGCGTTTCCGGGACTAGACCGCCGCTTTGCTTCTCAATTATCGGTCTTATTTGGCGCCGGTTTCCTTCTCTATCTGCTTTCCGTGGCTTCTCACTACGTCATCCTGACCATCGAGGATTCGAACAAGGCCGAAGTTCGCGTTCAGGAAACCAGCATTCTGGCCCGGGATGCGGAACTGAAAGCACTAAAGGCCCAGGTAAACCCGCACTTTCTTTTCAATAGCCTGAACTCCATCAGCGCGCTCACCAGTGTGGATCCCGCACGCGCTCGCGAAATGTGCATTCTTCTTGCCGAGTTTCTTCGCACGACCCTGGGGCTCGGCGAAAAAGCGAGCGTCCCCCTCTCGGAGGAACTGTCGCTCCTCCATCGCTATCTAGCGATTGAAAGAGTACGTTTCGGCGCGCGCTTGCAGATGGAGGAAGACCTTCAGGAAGTTTCGAAATCGATCCAGCTGCCCCCGCTCCTCCTGCAACCGCTCGTTGAGAACGCCATCACCCATGGCATCGCAAATCTCACGGACGGCGGGACGGTGCGTCTTTCCGGGCAGAACTACAACGGGCGCGTTTTGCTTGCGATTGAGAATTCTTTCGATCCGGAGTCGGCCCCCATGCGCAAGGGCGGTCTGGGACTAAAAAATGTTCGCGAGAGGCTCGAAGCGCGCTTTGGCAAGGAAGCCAACATGCGCGTCAGCGCCGAAGCCGGGAGATTTCGAGTGGAACTGTCGTTTCCGGTGGATCCCGACGGGGTGAAGAGTTGACCAAGCAGGACGAAAAGAAGATCTCTGCGCTCATCGTTGACGATGAAGACCTCGCGCGCCTCGTCCTCCGCGAATTGATCGAAACGCATCCCGAGCTTGAAGTGGCTGCCGAGTGCGCAAATGGCTTCACGGCCGTAAAGGCCGTCGCCGAGCACAAGCCCGACCTGATTTTTCTCGATGTACAGATGCCCAAGCTCTCCGGATTCGATGTCCTCGAGCTGATCGGCACGGAAACCCCCGTCATCTTCGTCACCGCCTATGACCAATACGCAATGCGCGCCTTCGAAGTCCACGCTGTCGACTATCTCCTTAAGCCCGTCGGCCGCGAACGATTCGAAGCCGCTCTCGAACGAGCCAAATCACGTCTGGGAGAAAAAATGCCGCCACCTCCCGAACTGGCCGCCGCTGCACGCCCGTCAAAACAATTCCTCGAACGCATCGTAGTGCGCGATGGAACCCGCGTCACACTCATTCCGGTTGGAAAGCTCGACTACGCGGAAGCTCAAGACGACTACGTCGCTCTGGCCAGCGAAGGCAAAAAGCATCTGAAGCAGCAAACCATCGCAAGCCTGGAAGCCTGCCTCGATCCAGAGCGATTCGTCCGGGTGCATCGTTCCTACATAGTGAATTTCGAGCGGGTCGCGCGGATCGAGCCCTATGGAAGAGACAGCCGACTGGCAATCCTCGCGGATGGCACACGCCTGCCCGTCAGCAAAACCGGCTTCGCCCGCCTAAAAATTCTCCTCGATCAACGCATCTAATCTGCAATAGTCTAATCGCCCCGAATCCTTTGCAGGGGCGCGCTACGCTGTCAGCGTGCTGTGCCCCTTCGCGCCCAAGCACACCGACCCAAGGGTTACACCACTCAAGGCCCGCCTGGCAATGCTCACGGCTCACTATTGGCGACTCACTCTTCACCACTCACGCGCCCAACCGCCGCACCCAAATCCGCGAAGTAGCAGGCTTCCCCAAATGCATGGTGCGCCCGTCCGAGCGCAGCGTCATAGTCTCGTCATACTCGCGCTTCAGCACTTCGACTTTAGTCGAAGGGCGTAATCGCAACCCTTCCAAGAACTCCAGAAACTGGCCATCCTTCTCGTAAACACAAAGAATCTCCGCAGCCTCGTTCGCACGCAAATCCGAGAGCAATACCGCACCCTGACTCCTCAACTTCGCTACACCACCCCGCATAGGGACGCCGTGCGGACACGACTTCTTATCGCCAAAGCGCTTTTGCAGAAGCGCCTCGACTTCCGGCGAAATCCCGTGTTCAAGCCGCTCGGCTTCGTCATGCGCCTTCGCCCAGGAAAGTCCAATCACTTCCGTAAGAAGCATTTCCGCCAGCTGATGGCGCAAAGCTAAACGTTCGGCAACCATTCGTCCTTTCCGCGTCAGATCGATGCGCCCGGTTCGTTCCACGCGGACGTGTCCATCCCGCGCCATGCGCTTCAACGCCGCGGTCACTGCCGGAGGAGTCACTCTTAACTCTTCCGCAAGGCGCGCACTGATCGGCGTCTGGTCCTCCTCAAGCATCTCCCAAATAGCCTTGAGGTAATCCTCCTGCGAAACACTGGTTTTCTCGCGCCTCAACCGATCTTCTCCCGGATGCAAGTTATCGTTGGCCAGCACCCTTTTCGTGGGCTCTACGCGCCGTGAATTCACCGGTTACCGACTTTCTCACCCTGCCGATGAGCAGCACCACGCGACTCTCGATATCTTCGAAGACTCTCTGATAAGTCTCGGCGCTGGAGCCATAAGGATCTTCGACGTTCCAGTCTTCGACCTTCGCACAGTCCTGGAACAAAGCGAAATCATTACGACCAGTCATGTTGACGATGATATCCGCCGCTTCCAAATCATCGGCCTCAAGAGCCTTGGATTGCAATTCATCAGCCGGATAACCGTTCTTCGCGATAGTTAACTCAGTTAAGGATTGCACGCGACCGAGGGCGGCCAATCCAGCGCTGGAAACCTCCATCACGTCGGAACCGATGTGCGCCGCGATCGCCTCGGCCATCGGACTGCGGCACGAATTGCCCAGACAAACAAAAAGGACTCTCGTTCGACGGAAGCTTCTCACGCAGAATCCCTCCCGTATGACAGCCTAACTGGGAGGTGTGCCGGCTGCAACACGAACCAAGCTCTTTCAGCTTGCGTCCTTTTTGCTGCTCGTGTCGCCCTGGGGGCTATCCGCACGACCAGTCCTAAGTCGAATCCGCCTGCCCTTCCATTACTTTGGGACGCGGCTCCGAGGGCAATGAACTGTCGACCTGCCGCGCTTGAAAAGAAGCACTTTTATCGGCTAGACCGAGGAGACTGTAAAAGATAGGGCCCGCCGCATTCACAGACAAATCCCCCCCCCACGCTTGATGCGAATAAGCATTCGATTCTGCACAATTGTGGTGCAACTCTCTTTTAGCGTGAACAGCCTCGAAAGACCTAAGGTCACAATGCACCGGTGAACTGAAAACAAGGGGCTTAGCGTTGCGAGTGGCCCATTTTGCGCTGACCGCTTTCATCAAGTTTCGCGGGCCACAGGCCTTCAGGGACACTTATGAAAAGCCCGGGCGCTTGGCTAATCAGACTGTAGGTGACCCAGCCACTTTTGGCTGCCCTTCCATCGACTGCGGTGGGACCGCCATCCTGGCTGTGCGGTCATGCAAATAAACGGTCGCAGATTGCGAATCCCAGCTGGCTATTGGGCGACCAAAGCAGAGCGTCTCGAACTGGCCTGAACCAACTCCAAGAACCGCCTGTGCACCGCGCTATCTCGGGTCAACTCAGGATGAAATGTCGCCGCCATGACGTTGGCTTTTCGCACCAGCACGGGCTTGCCGCCATATTCCGCTAGAACTTCAATCCCCGGACCGACACTATCAATCACAGGAGCGCGAATGAAAACCATCTCCATGGGTAGGTTCGTCAACCTGCTCGGACCAAAAAAGACGTTGCTGGCGAGTTGCCGGCCATAGGCGTTGCGTAAAACGGTCATGTCCAGCAAACCCAAAGAGGCTTGCGCCGGATTCTTGACATTGGTCGCGAGCAGAATCGCGCCAGCACAAGTTCCAAAGATAGCCCCTCCAGCCGTGGCGAAACTGCGGATGGCATCAAACAATCCCTCTTCCTGCAAGAACTGCAGTTGTGTCGTGCTCTCCCCGCCAGGCAGGATAAGACCGTCACATCCGCCGAGATCAACGGGCGTGCGGACCTCGAGAGTTTCCGCCCCGAGAGTATCGAGCATTTCGGCATGCGCGGCGAAGTCACCCTGTACCGCCAAAATCCCTATCTTCACGTCATTAACTCCGTCGAGCTGCAGTTCGAAGGGCACGGCGTCGCCCTGCCCGTTCAAAAAAGGGACCAATCATCTATACCAATCTCTCACCATCCACGCGTCGAGAGCATGTCCTTCTCTTCAAGCTGGCGCACATCGATCCCGCGCATCGCCTCGCCAAGATCCTCACATGCCTCAAGCACCGCTTTCGGATCGTCAAAGTGCGTCGTAGCTTTCACCACGGCCTTAGCCCGTGCTTCCGGATCACTAGACTTGAATATCCCCGAGCCCACAAAAACGGCCTCCGCACCAAGCTGCCGGACAAGCGCCGCATCCGCGGGAGTTGCAATGCCGCCTGCGGAAAAATTTGGCACAGGCAGCTTCCCGGTCTTGGCAATCTGCCGAATCAGATCGAGCGGCGCGCCGAGTTCCTTCGCCTCGTGCATCAGCTCGTCTTCGCGCAGCATTGTTAGCTTTTTCATCTGGCTTACGATGGTACGCATGTGCCGCACAGCTTCCACCACGTTGCCGGAGCCAGCCTCGCCCTTCGTGCGAATCATCGCCGCGCCCTCGGCGATGCGGCGCAATGCTTCGCCGAGATTCCGCGCGCCGCAAACGAACGGCACGCGGAAGTCATGCTTCCAGACGTGGTTCTCTTCGTCGGCGGGCGTCAGCACTTCGCTCTCATCGATGAAGTCCACCTCGAGCGCCTGAAGCACTTCCGCTTCGGCAAAATGTCCAATGCGCACTTTGGCCATCACCGGTATGGTGACGGTCTGCATGATCTCGCGGATGATCTTGATCGAGGCCATCCGCGCCACGCCGCCTTCTTTACGAATGTCCGATGGCACACGCTCCAGGGCCATGACGGCGCACGCTCCGGCGTTCTCCGCAATCCTGGCTTGCTCGGCGTTGGTCACGTCCATGATGACGCCGCCCTTGAGCATCTCCGCCAGGCCGACTTTCACCCGCCATTGGTTTGCCATACCGTCTGCAGCGCCGCTGCCATTCACTTTCTTCGCGTCCATGTCACTTCTCCTCTCGGTCCAAATGTCTCGGTGTATTTCTCGCCGCCAAAATAGTATGTACTGCCTACCTTTAACTGCTGCGCGCTTCGCTCGTGGCCTTTTCTTTCTGGCCGATCACCACAAATCTTCCTGTGCCTTTGGCCAGCACTTCACCGGCGCTATTCCGAATCTCTCCAACGAGGAACAAATTGCGTCCTTTTACCTCCGTCTCGTAGCCTTCGACGACGATCTCCTCGTCCACTTTTACGGGCTTCAGGTATTGGACCGTCAGTTCCGCGGTTACCGCGCGAACCTCGCGAAACCGGCAGACTTTGCCCATGGCCTCGTCCAAGAGCGTGGCAATGATCCCGCCATGAGCCATTCCTCCGCCGCCTTGGTACGCCTGACCCAAAATAAACCGTCCTACGATCCGGCGGTTGACGTTGTCCTGCATAAACGTCAACTTCATGCCCAAATCGTTGGCTCCGCCGCAGCCAAAGCACTTGTTCGTCGGGTTCGGCGCTAATGCAATCGTGTCCGTCAAATTCGGCCAGCTCCGTTTTTCTTTACTTTCCCGCTTCCGGGCCTAGAGGCCACATTGCGATTCATACCAGCGCAACGCGGCTGCGTTCGGCACGCCGCACGCCGCGCTGCCGCTTGCGCATCTCCACGCGCAAGACCTCTGCCAGCGTTGCCACGCCGCGGGCAATTTGCTTTTCATCCAGTCCCGCGTAGCCGAGTCGCAGCGTATTAGGCAGGGGGTTCTGCACATAGAAGTAGCGGCCTGGCGCGAAGAGAACTCCGCGTTCTTTCGCGTGAATCAAGAGTTCGCTGGCGTCAAAGCCCGGCGGGAGTTCCAGCCACAAACACATACCCCCATCCGGACGCGTCCAGCGCGTGCCCTCGGGCATGTGCTTCTGAAGCACCTCGTCCAAAGCCAAGAGGCGCGAAGCGTAGACCTTGCGCATTTTCGCCAGATGCTTGCTGAACAATCCCCGCCGCAGAAACTCCGCGAGCGTTGCCTGGGCGAGTTGGTCCGTATGCAGATCGGTGGTCTGCTTGACGATGCGAAGGCGTTCGATGGCAGTCGCGGGAGCGACAATCCAGCCCACGCGCAGCCCCGGAAAAGCCACCTTTGCGAAGCTATCGATGTGAATGACGAGGTTCGCGCGGTCGATCTGCTTCAGGGAAGGCACGCGCTCGTCGCGAGCATGGAGCCGCGCGTAAATATGGTCCTCCACGATGGGCACCTGGTGGCGCCCAGCGAGTTCCAAGACTTTGCGGCGGGACGCCAGCGGCATGGAGGTGCCCGTTGGATTGTGGAAATCAGGCGTGAGCACCATCAGTTTCACGCGATTCGCGGCGAGCGTGGCTTCCAGTGCTTCGAGATCAATGCCGAGAGCCGTCCCCGGTTCGGGGCGCGTGTGCATCGGAACGCCGAGACAACGGGCCCGAGCGCCGTGGAAAATGGCCATCGCGCCAGGATACGTAGGATTCTCGAGAATGACGGAATCGCCTGGCCGCACAAAGGCTTTGCTGATAATGTCCAGGGACTGCTGGCATCCGTCGGTGATCAGGAGATTCTCGTCCTTCGCAGGGATGCCGTCGGCCCGAAGATGTTCGAGCAAGGCTTCCTTCAAGGGTCCGTAACCGTCCGAAGGCCCGAGCTTCAAAACATCGGTGGCTTCGCGGCGCAGGACCGCGTTCACGCAAATCTGCAATTCCTCGACGGGGAAGAATTCTTCCGCAGGGCGAGCCATCACAAAGGATAGGGCGTTTTCCGGAGCGCTGGCCGTCAAACGGCTGAGGGCTTCTTCGCCGCGTTCATCGGCAAAGAGCAGTTCCCAGCGAAGGCCTTCGCTTCCCGTAAGGACCGGGGGCGGCGGAGGCGTAAGCTTCAAGCCATTTCCATTGCCCTTGATGTATGTGCCGCGGCCGACGTGGCCTTGGATGAGGCCTTCGGACTCCAGTTCGGCATACGCGTTGGCCACGGTGGTGCGATGCACTCCCAGCATGGTGGCTAGCTCGCGGCTGGCCGGGATGCGGTCGCCGGGCCGCAAATCGCCCGCATGCACCAGCGAGCGCAATTGGTCGCGAAGCTGGATGTACAGCGGGACGTGGCTCTGAGGCTGGAGCTGAAGTGGCAGCATTGTCTCTTACCTGCGGCCAATTTTACACGATATTGGACTGGCGCAAGAGCCAATTTGTCTACTTCGGAGCAGGGCCGGATTTCGGAGGGTTATCTTTTGGAGGGGTCGGCGCATGCCCGCCCACCTGGCCGGTCGTCTCTCCTGCCACAAGGTTATGGAGGCACAATCGCGTGGGATCGGACTCATCGCATTGGTAGATTTGTACCACCGGAAGGTCGCTGTCTTGCACCTCGTACGAACCGCCTTCCATGTCCGAGGAGTCATCCGCCGAGTCCGTGGCCACCGGACTTCCCTGCCACGCGCGAACGCGGAACTGGCCCGAGGAAGGCTCGTAATTGGAGTAGGTAAAACACCGTCCGATGCATGCGCGATCCACAAGGTGACCGATGAATTGCACCCGGGAGTCCTCGGGCGCTCCAATCGTTGGGATTACGCGCGTCCCATAAGGGAGTCCCCGAAACAGGTTCTCGGCGTTGGATTCCATGCGATTGAGCGCTTTCGTGTCTTGATAGAGAAACGCGAAGAACACGATCGCCACGGCCATAAAACCGGCGAACTGCCATTTCTGGGGCCGCAGGCACGCCAATACGCAAAGACCGAAAATCGCAGAAATGGTGGTGAGGCGGAAAACCAGTAGTCCAATCCAGCCGCCGTGCAGGGATGGGCGAAGATCTTCTGGAAGAAGAGCAGTTGCACAAAGTGCGACAAGATAGAGCTGCGCTGGCAAAATCAATAATTTCAGTGAGGCCTTGTCGCTCCTGGACGACCGCGCTTGGAAGAAGAAGGACGCGATTCCGAACAGCACAGCTGTCCAGGCGAGCCAGACGTAGCGATCGCCGTACAGTACCAGCTGATCTGCTCCGTTCAGGAGATAGAACGCGGTGTCCGACCAATCCACCGGAAACTGGGCTCGATTTGCCAGATACCATCGAACCGCAAACAGCGCAGCCATGGCGAGGGGCAATATCGCCGAATTCCACCACTTCGGCAGCTTCGTCCAAAGAATCAAATAGAGCGCCGTCCCCACGAGCCAGACAAATCCCACAGGGTGGGCAAGTAGAACGAACGGCACGAGAACCAAACCAAGGAACCGCTCGAGTCCCCTTCCTCGCCACAAAAGAGCCAAGCTAAAAGAGGCCAGCCCGACCGACAGATAGTAGTTGAGGAACCCCATGTTGAAGGAGTATCCGTAGGCGAGCATGGCTATCGACGGAGCGAGAAACCAGGGCGGGCGGCCGCTCGCCGCCGCCACAAAGGCAAAGACTCCCCAAAAGAAAATAAACACCGAGGCCGAGACCGCAATCTTTTCCGCAGCCGCGAAGCCCACAACATTCGCGACTTGCAACAGCATCCAGTCAAACAACACGTTGTTCCACCGGCGCACGAGGTACAGACCCGGAGCTTGGCCTCTCTCGATTAACTGAGCCAACCATGCGTTATAGACATGGCTCCCTAAATCGCCGGCTTCTATGCGGCGATGCCAAAGGCATGGCACGGTAATCACGACAGAAATAGCGAGGATTGCCCATTTTTTGGTGCGCAAGAATGGCCACCCTGGCGATGGCTGCTTCGCCTCACCAATCATCTTTACCTCGCAATGGAGACACCTCTACTCGGGACTGATCTGGCGCCATTCTACTATCCCTGGCATTGGCAAGAGACAGAACCTGCTAGCGGCTGGCGGGCGGCTGGGGCTACCGTCCGTTCCGAGCATCCGCTATAAGATGAGAATATTCTGGCTTGATTGTGGGTCGAGTCGCACCCGAGAGCGCCGCCTAACTCCCGCGAAACTTCCGCGACTTAGGAGGCCTACCTGGAGAGTTGGTTTTCGCCCAGCCTTTTCAAGCGGTCGCGGAGGCGACGCTGCAGGGGCGTTGGAGTATTGGGGTTGAAGGCGACCAGGTACCAGAGCGGTTGGCTGCGATCCTTGCTTAGCCAGGTCAGTGTGCCGGCATCGGCGTTTGGATGACGGGCGACATTTTCTCGGATAGCGCCGTAGGGATGTTTGGCCAGCTTGTTCAAAGTTTTCGCGTTGGCGCGCGGGTGTTCGCTGATCAGCCGCAGCAGATAGAAATCTTCCTCGGGAGCTTGCTTGACGAGTTTTTCGAGCATTTCTGGTTTGGCATCGGCGCTTAGAACCAGACCGATCTTCTCGTCCCATGCGGTGTTGATTTGATTGAGGTCACGGGTGCGAGCATGGATCAGGTCTTCCAGAATACGGCGCTCCTGCTGCAGCCGAGCAATCGGCAGATCGGTGCCTTCGAGCGAATCGAGGACGCGAAGCAGATGCTGCCGCTCACCGAAGACGATTTGCGAGGTACGCGTTACCCCGCCCTTGTCTTTTTCCTTATGCTGCACCAAATCGGATCGTCGCATTGTCAGAGTGCTCCAGCCGAATCTTTTCCGGAAGCTCGCCGCGAGACCGGACTACATCCCGAAAAGCCCACGGATTGCACCACCAGGACTGGGTTGATCGTCTCCAGATGGCTTCAGCGGATTATGTTCCGTGCGCCGTGTGCGGTAAAGTTTGGTGCGTGCGGTGTGTGCCCGATGTGCAACCGTCCGCAGCATCGGCTAAAGCCTTCGAACGAACAAGGACTGCAATCCATGAATGCATTTGAAGAGCATAAGGACGAGCTGGAGCATTTTGAGCAGATGTACGGGCGGGAGCGCGGGCGGCTCGCGGTGTCGCTGGACCGCATGACCAATGCGCTGGTGCTCGTCGGCCAGCACGGCGTGTATTGCACGAGCCAGCGAAATACTGCCGTTCCGGCGATGGATCTGCGCATCATCAGTCAGGAACTTGAGCACGCGAAGCAGCTGGTGCAAGCGGTGATGGAAGAACTGAAACGCGCCCGGGAACAGCGGAACGGATAGTTGGGGCGGAACTGCTCGCTAGAGCGCATCTGAATAGACGAAATCAACCACGCTCGGCCGTCACAGGCAATCAGGTGTGAATCAAGAACGGATTGGTATTGCGTTCCTGGCCGATGCTGGTCAGACGACCGTGACCGGGATAGACGATGGTGTCATCGGGCAGCTGCATGAGTTTGCCGCGAAGCGAGTCGGTGATCTGGTCCATCGAGCCGCCCCACAGATCGGTGCGGCCAATGCTTCCGGCGAAGAGCGTGTCGCCCGCAAAGAGACGCGGAGTAAGCATGGCCACGGCTCCGGCGCCTTTCGGCACATAGAGGCACACGCTTCCGGGAGTGTGGCCGGGAGTGTGAATGACGCTGGCCTCGAACGAGCCCCAGCTCAGTGCGTCACCCTCCTTCAAAAGCTGATCCACTTCGGTGATTTCCGGTGTGGCAACGCCGAGAAACGCGGCCTGCACTTCCATGCCTTGATAGAGCGGCAAGTCGTCGCGATGCATTAAGATGGGTGCGCCGGTGTACTGCCGCAGCTTGCTAAGACCGCCGACGTGATCTATGTGGGCATGGGTGCTGACGATGGCTTTGACCGTCAGCTTGTGCCGGCCGAGCAATTCGAGGATGCGGGTGACTTCGTCGCCGGGATCAATGACCAAGGCCTCGCGGCTGACGGGATCGCCGATGATCGAGCAGTTGCACTGCAACATTCCGACCGGAATGGTTATGTGGATGAGTCCTTGCGAGACAGCGTCGAAGGTGGGCACGGCGTCGGTCATGGCTTTTGATTATAACATCCACGCCCGCCGATTCAGCAGAGGCGCGGGGCCGGGCTCGCTTTGTTAAGCTGGTAGCGGAAGGAGGCGCATGGAGATTGGAGAGACCGGCACCGCGCAGGAAACGCCGCTTGTAGCGCTGCATAAAAGCGCTGGAGCAACCATGGGAACGTGGTTCGGTTGCGTCCTGCCGGACTATTGGACCGACCCGCGAGCCGAACAGGAGTTTGCGCGCCAGAGCGCTGCTCTGGTCGACAAGAATTACCGCGCCTATCTTTCCTTGGCTGGGCCGGATCGTGTGCGTTATTTGAACGCCATCCTGACCAACAACATTAAGGACCTCGCGACTGGACAGGGCAATGTGTCGCTGCTGCTGAATCCTCAGGGACACATTCTCGCGGAAATCGAGACGCAAGCGCTGACCGATAGTCTGTTCTGTGTTTCTTACGCGATGATTCGGGAGCGGCTGATCGAATCACTCGACAAATACATCATCATGGACGATGTGACGCTGACGGATGAAACGAAGCGCTACGGCACACTTGCGGTTGAGGGACCAAAAGCTGCGGCGGTCGCCCAAGAACTTACCGGAATCGATCTTTCGACACTTTCCGAGCTCGGCCGCAGGGAGACCACGGTCGCGTCAATTCCCTGCTGCGTCACCAAGCGCTCTCCCGGCGGAATTGCCGGAGGCGATTTTTTGGCGGAGAGCGAGACGCTGGCAGAGCTGTGGCAGATCCTTTCTGAAAGTGTGAGGAAACACGGTGGTGGTCGGATGGGCTACGCAGCACTTAGCGCGCAGCGGCTGGCGCAGGGCGTCGGGTGGTTTGGATACGACTTCGGCGAAAAGCAGATTCCGCACGAGGCCGGCCTGGAGGCCAGCCATATCAGCTACACGAAGGGCTGCTACACAGGTCAAGAGATTGTCGAACGCGTGCGCTCACGCGGCCAAGTCAACCGGCGGAGGGTTGACCTTATTTTTGATGGAGCGAGCGCGCCGCATGCTGGCGAGACGCTGACGGTGGACGGGAAGGAAGTTGGTTCCGTTACGCGGGCCGCCGTTCCCTCGTTCCTGGACCAAGCCATCGGAATGGGCTATGTCCGGAAGGACCACAATGCCGCCGGAAGCCAATTGAAATGGCGCGGAGGAGCTGCCGTCGTTTCCAAATTCCCTGACGCTTTTTCCGCCGCCGCGCCAGCTAAATGATCATCCTCGGTCCGCTCTACTGATCGGCTTTGACAAGCTTCCAGGTGGGATCGGGATTGTACTCGGCCATCGCGGCAGCGAGTTTCGCGGTGTTGGGACCGAGATTTTTTTCATAGACGCGGCCTTGCTGATTGATGACGAAGGTCATTACTCCGGAACTGCCCCATTTGTCCGGATAAGCGACGAACGCATAGCCGGCGATCATGTTGCCGTTGATGACGTAGCCGTACTTTCCGCCAGGCGCAGCGGCACCTTGGCGTGTGAGTATCTTGAAGTAGTAGCCGTGATAAGGAGCACGCTCTTCAGAAACTGCCTCTTTTTCTTGAGCGCCACCTTTTCCGGCAGTACCGGGAGTTTCCGTCTTCGGGCCGTAGCCCTCGGCGCGAGCGGCGGCGATTAATTTGCCCAGCGGGCTTGGCTTGTCGCCTTCTGAAGTTTCCCAATAGAGCCCGTCATGCTTCCCCGACGTGCTGATCAGCCGTTGTGCGTATTCGGCAACGCCATCGTGATCCCAATCGCCTTCGGTGTAGTACTCCCACTGGGCCACGGCGTAAGCGCGGCAGGTGGCGATTGCGGAAAGTTCATTTTCGCCGATCTTGCGGTTCAGAGCTTCTTCAAGGCCCGCTTTGGTGTCGAACCGCCATTTGCCGTCTTTTTGCACGAGCGGGATGGGCGTCGGCCAATGGTCCTGTCCGACGGCGACAACGAACTTGGCATCGTTCACTTTCTGAAGTTGTGCAGATTCACTGGCGGCGGAAGAAAACGCGTCGAGGTCCTGGTTGTCCTCGACTTCGTCACCCGTGAGCAACTTCTCGTAGTCGGGACCGAAGAGCCTGGCGAGGGCGCTGCGATCCTTGCCCTTGGCCGCGGAAACGAGGGCCTGCAAGGCGTCGTCCGCGGAAGAAAAAGTCGACTGCGTCGACGTTTGCGCGCGGGTGTTTCGAACGCCTGGAAAGAGGCAGGTGGCCAGAATCAGCGTCATGGCCGCCCCCGCGGACAACCCAAATTTGCTGATGCTGTTTTTCATTTTTCCAACTCCGTTTATGGTTTGCATCGATTTTTCACAGGTATTTTTCACGGTTTCTTCCTTTCCCCACCGCCATGCGACGCCGGTTTATTTTCCGCCCTGGGTTGCCCTGCGGTGCGAGCAGCCGGCTGTGGCCGCGCGGCTTGTTGACGGCTGTCTTGGCCGCGTTGACTGCTGACGTGTGGATCGAAACGGCTTTCGTTCTTGTTAAAGGTGTGGGGGCCGTTGTTTATGCTGGGCTGAACCGGTGGCCGGCCTTGCGATTGTCCCGGATTGCGGTTCTGGTAACGCATGTCATTGTTGCTCCCGGGATTGGACCGGTTTTGTTGCACGGTGTTGGGCGGACGGTTGGTACCAACGTTGTTATTGTCGCGGCCGCGATACTGATCGATTCGCGGATTGCTGCGATCGATGTTGCGGTCGATGATTTTGTTGTTTACGCCGGAGCGATTCTCTCCGGGGGACCCCCCACCCGGCCGGCCATAGTTTCCGTTGTTTCCGGGCCGGTTGCCACCGGGACTGCCCCCCCGGTCGACGCGCATGTTGTTTTTCTGAACGTTGTCGTATCTCACGTCCCTGTGGACAGAGTTGTAGCGATTGATGTTGTTGACGTTCACCTGGCGATTGATGACCGTTCGATTGACGTTGATATTGGTGTAGCGGTTGTTGATGTAAACGTTGTTTGAGAAATTCACCCGGCCTCGGCTGCGGCCGATCCAACCGCAGTTCCAGCATCCGCCGCCCCAGCCTTCGCGCCGCCATCCGGTGTAATAGACGCCGCCCCAACCGCCGCCGTAGCCCCAGCGGAAATCCAGGTTGAGCCAGGCGCCGATTGGAAAGCCAACGCCGAACGTGATTGCCGGACCATAATAGGGGCGGCGATAGTAGATAATCGCGGGATCATAGACCGGCACGTAGATGTATTCCGGCTGGTACGGACTAATCGCGATGTAGTTGTCGTGCTCCAAAACTTCCTGTTGGGGCGAGGATTGCAGATTTCCGGCACTGCGGGCCAAATGACGGAGACGTTGCACAGAAGAGGCAATGTCGGTGGACTGGTTGACGTAGGCTTGCCCGAGCGATGTGGTCCAGTCGATCTTGTCGGCCATCATTCCGATAACCGTGGGATAATGCGCGACGGCTTTTACACTAACATCCCAGTCTTGATCGTCTATGCCATTCTGGCCATTCTCGCGAACGTATCGCGCGGCCTCCTCGACCTGATCCGGAAAGGTGGCGGCGACAAAAACCTGAGCGAGGAGCGGGTCGGGATAGAGCGCGACGGGAGAAAGCAGATTGTCGAGCTGATCAGGCGAGAAATTCTCGTAAGGAGCTGCCTGATCCTGGGACGGAACTTGATCCTGCGACTGCGGCGGGGGCTGGTCTTGCTGCTGATCTTGACAGTACGGGCGCGCGTGCGCCGGGGCGGCTCGGAGAATGGGGATGCTGGCGAAACATAAGCTGAGTAGGACGGCCAGAGCTCTAGACATGAGTCAGATGTCTCCTTTGAAACGAAGCTTATCAACGTTCCGAAGAGGGCGGAGTTCCGAATTGCACAGTGCTGCGGCCGACCGGTTCCGGTCCGCAAGGGCTTGGGCTGGATTCTGATTGTAACAGCGGGAGTTGCCATGCGGCCAAGAAAAAGGACGGTCACTTCGGCGCGCTGAATTTTTCGTAAAGACTGAGATTTGTGTTGGTTCTTGAGGCCTCACTCGAATTCGCGGCGCGGTCGAGCCTGCTCGAGGCCGACACGGCCCGCAGTAATCTCCGCCTTGAAGTAGTTCTCGCCCTTAATCGGGCAGGCGGCGAGGCGGCGCAGCATGGCCATTTGGCCGATGTGAGTGAGCGCGTCTGCGATGAGTCCCTGGAACAACCCCTCGACGGAAGAATGTAGGGGTTCTGGCGAAGCGAGATAGTCATCGAACTTCTTCAATACGGCGAAGAAACGGGCCATCTCCCTATCCCAAGAGAGCGGCTCGGAATCGCGCCACGCTGTCTCTCCACGCGCCATCGCAAGGGCCCAGTCAAAGAGATCTCCCATGTGCGCGAGGATTTTCGCCGGTGTGCGGCCGCCAGCGGTTAGGGTAAATGCGGCAAACGATTCCGGGGCGCCGCGCATGGCTTTGCCCCCGCGATAAGCGACAGTGGCCACCGCGTGGCGAAGAAGCTGCCGGAGATCCTCAGACGTATGGGCCATGTGCGTAGTTTCCTTGGAGCCATGAGGCGGCCAGCGCCGCAATTCCGTCGGAGATAATACAGCAGAACCGCGGCGAACCGAAGTTCAGACACAGCGGATTTCGATGGAGTGAGCTACGACAAATTCAAAGCGCGCTTGAAGGAGCCCTTTTCGTTGTCGATTTTCTTCTGCAGTTGCAGGATGGCGTAGAGAACCGCTTCAGGGCGCGGCGGGCAGCCGGGCACGTAAACATCGATGGGGATCACCTGGTTGCAGCCTTGCACGATGGCGTAGTTGTTGAACACGCCGCCGGAGGTGGCGCAGGCGCCCATGGAGATGACCCACTTCGGCTCGGGCATTTGATCGTATAGCTGACGGATGACGGGGGCCATTTTCTGCGAGAGGCGGCCGGCGACGATCATCAGGTCGGCTTGGCGAGGCGAGGGGCGGAAAACTTCTGCACCGAAACGGGCCACATCAAAACGCGCGGCGGCCATGGACATCATTTCGATGGCGCAGCAAGCCAGGCCGAAGCCGAGGGGCCAAATGGAACTCTTGCGGGCCCAATTGACGGCTTTGTCGAGCGTCGTAAAAATAATGCCTTCGTCTTCGAGCAGACTGCCGAAGTCGTCGGGTTTGGTGAGTGTGACGTGTTTGCCGAGCGATGTGCTCATGGGGCCCTCGTCTAAGGTCATTTTCGCACAGCCCGGCGGTGGACACAAATGAAGCGTCGGCGGCTATTCCTCGAGGGCTACGTCAGTTCGTAGTCGGCGGGCGAGACCGCTCGCGTGCGACGGGTGTAGGCCACAACCGATCCTGGCCAAAGTGCTGTGTTTTCGCCCGTGCGTTGATCTTGATACCAGCTGCGGCAGCCACCGGATTGCCAGACCGTGCCTGCTAGGCGGCGATGGATGTCAGTGACAAATTGCTTTTGTGTTTCTGGTCGCACTTCGAGGACGTGCCTCTGGCCGCGCTTCATGAGCGCCAGACAGCTCATCACGTAGCGAACCTGTGCTTCGATCATCAGAACGACGGAATTGTGTCCCAATCCCGTGTTCGGTCCCAGAAGCAAAAAGAAGTTGGGAAAGCCGCTGACGGTGACGCCCAGATAAGCGCTCATGCGCTCGCGCCAGGCGTCGTGAATCTCTAGGCCGCCGCGGCCCACCAGCCGAATCCCGATGAGCGGCTCGGTGGCACGAAAGCCTGTGCCAAAGATTAACACATGCACTGGGCGCTCGACGCCGTCCGCCGTTACGATGCTGTGCTCGCGGACCTCCGCGATTGCCTCGGTGACCAGCTCTACGTTGGGTCTGGTTAAGCACGGATAGTAGTCGTCCGACACTAGGACCCGTTTGCAGCCCAATTCGTAATTGGGCTGCAACGCGGCACGGAGTTGGGGGTCGCTGATTTGCTTCTGGAGATGATGCGTCGCGATTTCCGTCGCCTTTCCACGGACCAAGCGATTGCCGAGGAAGCCGAGGACGCGAAACTCCTGCCGCCAGAAAATGAACTGCCGAAACGCCCGCATGATGAGCGGGAAACGACGGAATCGTTGCCGCCACTTGTCTCTGATGGGAAAATCCATACGCGGCACAATCCAAGGCGGCGTGCGCTGGAAAAGAGAGAGCTTCGCGGCGCGAGGGGCGATCTGGGGAACAAACTGGATGGCGCTTGCACCAGTGCCAACGACGGCTACGTTCTTGCCATTCAAGTCGACGCTGTGATTCCAAGCGGAAGAATGAAATTGGGGGCCCGCAAAACGCTCCAAGCCCTTCAATTCAGGATATTGTGGCACGTGCAAACCACCGATGCCAGAGATGAGCACCCTCGCCCGAATGCGCATCCCCTCACCGGCGGTGGCCTGCCACACGCTCCCGGCCTCATTCCAAATCGCTTCCTGAAAGCGCGTATTCAGCCGGATGTGGGGCGCGAGTTCGTAGAGTTGGACGCAGCGTTTCAGATAATCATGAATTTCCTGCTGCCCGGGATACATGCGAGACCAATCCGGCGACAGCTCGAACGAGAAGGAATACAAATGCGAGGGAATGTCGCACGCGCACCCGGGATAGCGGTTGTCGTACCAGGTTCCACCAATGTCGTCGCTCTTCTCTAGGAGCAGAAACGATTTCATGCCTGCTTCGCGCAGCTTGATGGCCATGCACAGTCCGGAAAAACCTCCGCCGACTATGAGCACGTCGACTTTGATTTCTTCCGGCTGGCCGCCTTGGTTGAGATTCGCCGTCATCGACGGTCACGCTACCTGGTTCGACGCTTCTGGGGCTGCCACGGCGCGCAGAAACGCCGCGCTTTCACGCAACGACTGCCGGGCTTCTGGAACACGGTGCGGCGCAAGCTGCCACCCGTGAGGAACGACTGGCCAGATTTTAAGCTCGACGCGAACGCCCGCTGCTCGGGCGCGTTCGGCGAAACGCGTGGAATCGTCGCGCAGAATTTCATCCGCGCCAACGTGAATAAGAAGTGGAGGAAGACCGGTGAGGTCGGCATAGAGCGGAGAGGCTAGCGGATTGCGCGGATCGGTGTCTCCCAAATAATAGCGCGCACTTGGGCCGATGTCCGGTCCATTGAACATGGCGCAGCGATCTGCGTTCGTGCGAATGGATTCGCCAGTGGCGGCTAGATCCGTCCACGGCGAAAAAAGGCATCCTCCCGCCGGTAACGGAATCCCTGCTTCGCGGAGCGCCAGCAGAAGAGCGAGCGCAAGACCGCCGCCTGCAGAATCTCCGCCAATAACAATACTTTCGGGCGAATATCCTTCACCGAGGATACCGCGATAAGCGGCAACCGCGTCGTGGACCGCGGCTGGAAACTGATTTTCTGGCGCAAGGCGGTAATCAGGAGCGAGAACGCGAAATCCCTCTAGGGCCAAGCCTACGGTTATGGGACGATGGGATTGCGCCGAACATCCGAAGTATCCACCACCGTGCAGGTACAGCACTACCGTTTTTGTCGCGCCGTTCCCTCCCACCCATTCTCCGGGAACGCCGCCAACTCGCGCAGGAGAAATACGAATAGAGGCGGGCACGGTGTAGGGATCAGGGCGGAGAATTTTGCGCGCCACGCGGTAATCTCGTACTCCGCGGAGCTTTCGTTTGACGTGCCATTTGACGATCCAGACCGCTAGATGAGCCTGCCAGCTGGCCATGTCCGTTGCTTTCCTTTTTTGCGCGAGACGCCGAGAGAATAGCAGAGTTCTCGCCCGGATGGGCTAGACCGTAAGGACCACTTTGCCGAACTGTGATCCGGCTTCGAGGTAAGCATGGGCTGCGGCGGCCTCCGCGAGCGGAAAGACGCGATCAACTAGGGGCTTAAGGCGGCCTGCGGCCACGAGCTTCATGACCGTTTGCAGCTCCGACTTCGCGCCCATGTAGGAGCCGAGCAAAGAGAGTTGGCGGCTGAACAGAAACCGCAAATCAATCTTGGCATCATAACCAGTGGTCGCACCACACGTCACCAAGCGGCCGCCGAGAGCCAGGCTTGCCACGCTCTCGTCCCACGTTGCGGTGCCTACATGTTCGAACACCACATCCACGCCGCGCTTGTTGGTAATGCGGCGCACTTCGTCGCGGATCTTCTGGGACTTGTGGTTGATGACGTGGTCGGCGCCCAGTTCCCGGGCTTTCGACAGTTTCCCATCGGTACCCGCCGTGGCCGTGACCCGTGCGCCGAAAAACTTGGCGACTTGTATCGCCGCGCTGCCGACGCCGCTTCCGGCGCCGAGAATCAGCACGTCTTCTCCAGGCTGAAGTTCCGCGCGGGAGACCAGCATGTGCCACGCGGTTTGAAAAACAAGCGGAATGCTAGCCGCCTCTTCAAACGAGAGGTCCTCGGGATAAGGCAAACAATTCACTTCCGGGCAGCGCACAAATTCCGCGCACCCACCGTCGATCATGTACCCCAAGTTTGTGAATTGGCGGCAGCGATTATCGTGGCCGGAGATGCATGCGGCACACTTGCCGCATGTCACACCGGGTGCGAGCACCACTTTCTGGCCAACCCGAACCGTCGTGATTTGCGCTCCGATTTCAGCGACTTCGCCGGCCACGTCGCTCCCGGGGATGTGCGGTAGTGGAATCGGCACGTTGGGCAAGCCGGCCCGCACCCACAGATCGAGACGATTCAAAGCACAAGCTTTGACGCGCACGAGCACGTCGTTGGCGCGCGCCACGGGTTCCGGGACATCCTCATATTTCAGAACCTCGGCCCCGCCGTGCTGATGAAATCGGATGGCCTTCATCAAACCTCCTTGCCTGGTCTCTGAAGCGCAAGGTACCACCCACGGGATGAGGTGTCCAGAAGCCCCTCCATGGCCCCGAACTGAGCCTGCCTGCACATTGACATGACCAATGACGCGCCGTAGGCTGAGGGTTGAGGCCAGGCGTGGACCTGTTTGAAGAGATCGTAAAAATGCGGCGCGCGGGGCAACGCGGGGCCCTGGCGACGATCGTGCACACGAACGGCTCGATTCCCAGTTACGAAAGTTCCCGCATGCTGGTGCGCGACGACGGCTCAATCGCGGGGACCATCGGCGGAGGATGCGTCGAAGCCGAAGTTTGGGCCGCGGCTAAGGACGTGATGCTGAAGGAAGCGCCTCGGAAAATGGTCTTCAATCTGAACCATGAAGCGACTTACGACAACGGCCTGATTTGCGGCGGGACGCTGGAAGTGTTCGTGGAACCCATTCTGCCGCAGCCCATTCTCTATTTATTCGGCGGCGGACACGTTTCAATGGCGGTGGCGAAGGCGGCCAGCGCCGCGGGTTTTGGAATTGGAGTCATTGACGACCGCGAAGCTTTTGCAAACCCCGAGCGCTTCCCGATGGCCCAAGTTCTTTACACGACTTACGAGGACGCCTTCGAAAAAATCCGCCCGAACACCGCAAGCTATCTGATCATCGTCACGCGCGGGCACAAAGAAGACATGCGCGTGCTCGGCTGGGCCGTTCGCACGCCCGCGCGCTACATTGGCATGATCGGAAGCAAGCGCAAAGTTCTTTCGGTTTATAAAGCTTTGGAGAACGACGGCTATCGACCTGAAGAATTTCAGCGCGTGTACGCGCCGATGGGAATTGAAATTGGCGCACTGGCTCCAGAGGAAATTGCCATCAGCATCGTAGCGGAATTGATTGCCATTCGCCGCAATGCGGAATCGGGGGCGCACAAAAAATTGCTTTACGAACCGCGCCCGGCATTAACGGAACGCTGAAAACTGAAAGAGGTGGCATGCTCGCTGCTGTCATCCTCTCGGGCGGCGCATCGCGCCGGATGGGTTCGCCGAAGGCGCTCCTCTCTTATCAGGGACGCCCTTTCCTTGAGCATTTGCTGGATGTGGCCCATCACCCGAAAATCGGTTTGCGCCGCATCGTGCTGGGGGCCGATCGAGAGCCCATCGCCAAGGAAGTGAATCTGGCCCTCGATGAAATCGTCATCAACGAGCAATGGGAGAAAGGTCAATTGAGTTCGATCCACGCGGCGCTACGGAGCCTACCGGCGCAAACCGACGGTATCCTGGTGCTGCTGATCGATCATCCCCTCATCAGTGAGGTGCTCGTCGGCGAGCTTGTCGATAGCTTTTACACCTCCGGCAAATCCATCGTTCTGCCCGTGTATGAAGGCCGACGGGGACATCCCGTTATTTTTTCCTCTTCGTTGTATCAAGAGCTAATGAACGCTCCACTCGAAACGGGAGCGCGCTCCGTCGTCTGGGCGCATGCCGGCGACGTGCAGATCGTCCAGACCAATGAGGAAGGTTGTGTCCTTGATTTGAACGATCCCGACACACTGCGGAAAGCTTTAGGTGTTTGAGAGCTGCCAACCTGTCTTCGGCTAACCCAGTTTCGCGAGCAAGAGACTGAGCGCACCTGTGGCAAGTTGGGCTCCGTGAAACGTGGCTGGTGGCAGCCCGCCGAAGGCCTCGGAAATGCTTTCGGCGGTAATCGAACTCGCTGCCGCAAGAGTATTGCCACTTAGTCTCTCCGTCAAGAACGATGCGCAGGCGATGGAAGTCGTGCAGCCGCGGCACAGGAAGCGAGCTTCGGCGATCCCGCCGTTTTCGATGCGAACGGAGAGTTCCAGAATGTCGCCGCAAACCGGATTGGTTGTTTGCACTTCGGCGCTCGCGTTCGGCAACCTTCCGGCGTTGCGCGGATTCCGGAAGTGGTCCAGGACCAATTCGCTGAACATTACGCTATCCTAACGCAAGTGACGTCGCTTTTTTCAACGGCGCCCGAATCTCAGCAGCCGGATTGCAGAATCAGACAATGGCCGCCACACTTTCGTTGCGCATCGTCCGAAAGAAGCCGAACATAACAGTTAGCGCTCTCATCCAATCATGGCACGGCTAATCATTGAACGGCCCGGCGCCCAGCCGCGTCTCTATGAGCTGAAGGACGGCTCGACGATTCACATTGGACGGGCTGCGTCCAACGACATCACCCTTCCGCACTCGAGCATCTCGCGCAGCCATGCGCTGCTGGAAGGCCAGCGCGACGCTTGGGTTGTCTCGGACCAGCACAGCGCCAACGGAGTCCTCGTCAATGGCGTGCGCATCGAACACGCGGAGCTGAAGAGCGGGGATGTTATCGGCCTCGGCGATATCAAGCTGCGCTTCGAGAACATGACCACGGGTACCGTCGTAGCCAAGGCCTCTCCGGAGCTGGCCTCCCATCTGACGCAAATCCTGGATCAGGAAAACGTCGCCAAGCTTCTCGACCGCTCCAAAACCAAGAGGCCTTCGGAATGGACCGACTCGCGCGTCGACACGGACGGGCGTATCGAATACCTCCGGCGCGAAAATCGCCTGCTTACTCTTCTCTATCAAGTCAGCAGGGCCTTGGGCGACAAGACTACCGTCGAAGACGTAACGCAATGCGTTCTGGACCTCGTGCTGCAGATCGATGGCGCCGAGCGCGGATACGCCATGCTGCTGACGGAAGATTCGCTTCGCGACGCGCCGCACGCCGCCTCGAATTACACGTTTCTGCCCGCCATCCTGCGCTACCGCCAGGCTCCGAAAACGGCCACGCCGCAAATGGCGCTTTCGCGCGCCATCATTCAGCAGGTAATGGAGAGCAAAGGGCCCCTTCTGGTGATGGATGCAAAGGAGGACGTGAGATTCTCGGGCAGCCAAAGCATGGTGATGTCCGGCATGCAATCGGCAATGTGCGCGCCTCTGGTGAGCCGAGATCGCTTGTTTGGACTTCTCTACGTGGACAACCTCTCCAAGCGCGGGACGTTTATGCCGGAGGATCTGGAAGTCTTTGCCGTCATCGCCGCGCAAGCGGGACTGGTCATCGACCGCGTTATGGCCAAGAGCGAAGTCATGCGCCAGGGCGTACAACTCAGCGCACTCGAGCGTTTTCTCTCGCCGGCCATTTCCAGAAAAATTACAGCTGAAGCTGGCGACATTCGCCTCGGCGGCGAAAGCCAGCGCGTCACACTTCTCTTTGCCGATGTTCGCGGCTTCACCACCATGGCCGAAAAAATGAAACCTCGCGAAGCCGTGGAAGTCCTGAACGATTTTTTGGCGCGAATGACTAACGTTATTTTCGAGCACGATGGCACCCTGGATAAATACCTCGGCGATGGATTGATGGCTCTTTTCGGAGCTCCATTCGCCCTGCAGAACGACGCGGAAGCTGCCGTTCGCGCCGCCGTGAACATGCAAAAAAGTCTCGCGGAGCTGAACATGATTTCCGGCAGATCGCCACTTAACATCGGGATCGGCATTCACACGGGTGAAGCCGTGGTGGGCTTCCTCGGCACCGAACGCCGCATGGACTACACCGCGATCGGCGACACCGTAAACGTCGCCTCGCGCCTTACGTCGCAAGCCGGGCCGGGTCAGATTGTCATTTCTACTGCGACGTACGCTCAGATTTGTCGCCAGATTCCCTGCTGCCGTCTCCCGGCGATGAAACTCAAGGGCCGCGATGAACCCATTGAAGTACACGAGGTTCTCTGGCGCGAGCCGCTGCCACAAGATCGGGCTGCCAAGGATTTCAAGCCAACTTCGCCGGGGTTCGATTGAGGACTGTTACGCGCTAGTTTTCGCTTGGTCTGCGGCGGTTCCGTGCAAAGCGGCTGTCACTTTTTCGGCAAGTATTTCTTCTCAACCGAAGCAACCACCACGTAGTTCGGATCCACCATCTCCGTGAGATGAATCTTTGCGACCTTGGAAAGCAGCTCGTATGCATCTAGCTCGGAAAGACCGTAGTCCGCGTGAATCCATGTCACCAATTCGGTAAACGCAATCCGCACGGCGTCATCCACCGGCCGGTAGATTCCAGTCGTCATGATCTCTTTTTCGTTTTCGAACCTCGGCCATCCGGTCCTCTTTCCTTTCACCACACCGAACTGCAGCCGAACGCGCATCGGCACCTCAATCGCACTTCCGGCAATTTCTCCGTCTCCCATTGCCGCGTGTCCATCGCCAAAATAAAACAGCGCCCCCGACACATTCACCGGCAGATACAGCGTGTTTCCTACGCTAACTTCCGGCGCATCCATATTCCCGCCAAATTCCGCCGGGACAATCGAGCTGCGCGCCTCGCCGTTGGCGGGAGCCACGCCGATACATCCAAGAAACGGATGCATTGGAATCTTGACCTTGTAATTCGAGTCCAGAGCCTGAAAGGTAGCCGTGTTGTCCGCGTGGTCGATGGGATAGAACCAAATCTTTTCTGCTAGCGGTTCCTTCTCAAGCACTGGGGTGTAATGCGTGGAATTAATTGCTCCAAATCCGGGAGAAAAAGCACCCACACCTTGCCGGCCGTCGACTTGCAAATCGAGGATACGCACTACCAGCGTGTCGCCCGGCTCCGCGCCTTCGATGAAGAACGGTCCGGTAAGAGGATTGTCGCCCTTGGCCATAGCGGTGGTATCACCGGGCTTCTGAATGCCGTTGCCAAAGCAATCCAGCGAATTTGCCTCGAGTATACTTCCCGGCCGCAAACGCGCCACCGGTTGGGCCACGCCGAAAACATACTTCACGTTGTCGAGTGCGCCCTGGTAATGAACTACATCCGTCGCGGCAGTAGCCGGCACGCTCTGGGCGGCAGCCCGCATCGCGAAGCAGGACGTCCATAGACAGGCCATCAGTACACGCACAAATTACCTCCAGGAAACGCGCAGGCAAGGTCCCACACTCTACGCCTGGAGTCAATCGAGCCCATCAGCCCATCAGCCGCACCTATCGGACGCCCGCTTTGCTATCCTTCTGTCCAATGAAAAAGGCCATTCGTCGGAGCCAGCTTCGCATCGTTTCTCTTGCGCCAAGCGCGACATCCATTCTTTGCTCCATCGGCGCGATGAAACATCTTGTCGGCGTGACGAAATGGTGCGCGGATGTAGCGCCCGTAAACGGCCTGCCAAGACTCGGCGACTGCTGGCACATGGATTCGGTCGACAAAATTCTGAAGTTGAAACCGTCGCTGGTCATCGGCTCGGTGCCCTACAAACAAGAAACTCTCGCGAAACTTTTGGAACACCCGCTCAGCTTCCTGGCCACGAATCCCCGCACGCTTGCCGACATCGAAAATGACATTCGCATGCTCGGCCGGATCGCTAGCCGACCGGCGCAAGCTGAGCTGCTCATCAACAAAATGCGTCAGGAATTTGCCGCGATCGCAAGAAAGGCGCGCAGTTCAAAAAGTAAGCTCCGCGCCTATTGCGAAGCCTGGCCAAACCCGCGCATCAGTTCGCCACCTTGGGTCGCGGAAATCGTGAAAATCTGCGGCGCCGAGATGGTCTTGCCTGCAGGGCAAACGGTCAGTGATGAACAGGTCCGAAGTGCGCAACCGGAAGTGGTAGTGCTTGCGTGGGCTGCCACCGGCGATAGAGCCAACCCTGAAAAATCCTACCAGGTTGCGGCATGGAAGGATGTCCCCGCCATCCGCAACAAGCGCGTCTATGTCGTCCGCGACGAACTCCTCAACACACCCGGCCCTCCGCTGGTCACCGGCGCAAAGCAACTTTTCAGCATCTTTCAAAAAGCGGTAACGCAGGGAAAAACGAAATGAAACTCATCGTAGCCGCAGTCATTGAGCGCAGTGACCGCCGTATCCTCATCGGCCAGCGCCGGCGGGAAGACACCTCTCCGCTCAAATGGGAGTTCCCGGGCGGAAAAATCGAAGAAGGGGAAACGCCAGAAGCGGCCTTGGCGCGTGAACTTCACGAAGAATTGAGTGTCACGCTGGAGAAATGTGCAGAGATGGCCCGAGCGCGTTACAAATACCCCTCCATGTCCGAGGAACTGGAAATTCGTTTTTACGCTGCCAGCATCCAGGAAAGCAAAATCACACCAAACGAGTTCGCACAAATCGCCTGGGCTCTGCCAAAAGAACTGGGCCACTACGACTTTCTCGCCGCCAACTCCCAACTCATAGGGCAGCTCGCCACAGGCCGCCTCAGACCCCGCGAAATTCTGGAACGCGCCACGAACTACCCCTCAAAATAGAAAAAACGAACGGTAGTTCTCTCGCTCTGAATCCAGTCGCATCGGTCACGAAATAACGGGGTTCGCTTTGTCCGGATTGATTCCCAAATCCTTAATCGCCTTGTCCACCACCGACCCCTCGATTTTGCCATCCGTGTGCAGTTCATAGAGGGTGGCCAGCGTGATGAAACGCGAGTCGACCTCAAAGAATTCCCGCAAGGACGCTCGGCCTTCGCTGCGCCCAAAACCGTCCGTACCCAGCGACGCCAGCCGCCGCGGCATCCACTTGCTCACCATGTTTGGCAATGTCTTCAGGTAATCGGAAGCGGCCACCAAAACTCCGGGCGCATCCGCAAGACGCCTGCTGATGTACGGAATGCGCGCCTTTTCGCCGGGGTGCAAACGGTTCCAGCGCTCCGTCTCGTTCCCGTCGACGTAAAGCTCCTTGTAGCTCGTTACGCTCCAAACATCCGCCGCGACGCCGTACTTCGTGTCGAGAATTTCCTGCGCGCGAAGGACTTCGTTCAGAATAGCGCCGCTCCCGAACAGCTGCGCCCGCAGCTTGGATTTAGGGGTGGGCGCCTGCCGGTAGCGGTACATGCCCTTTAAAATTCCGTCTTTCACGTCGCCCTGCATCGCGGGCATCGCGTACGGCTCATTCATCACCGTAATGTAATAAAAAATGCTTTCGCCGTCCTTGTACATGCGCCGGATGCCGTCCTGCAAAATCACCGCCATCTCGTAGGCAAAGGCCGGATCGTAGGCTCGCAAATTCGGCACGGAGAGCGCCAGCACGTGGCTGTTGCCATCCTGGTGCTGCAAACCCTCTCCCGACAACGTCGTGCGCCCCGAAGTTCCTCCCAGCAGGAATCCGCGCGTGCGCATATCGGCAGCGGCCCAAATAAAATCTGCAATCCGTTGGAACCCAAACATCGAGTAGTAAATAAAGAACGGAATCGTATTGATGCCGTGCGTCGCATAAGCAGACCCCGCGGCAATAAACGACGCCATGGAGCCGGCTTCTGTAATCCCTTCTTCAAGAATCTGCCCGTCTTTCGCTTCCTTGTAATAAAGCAGCGTGTTGACATCGACGGGTTCATACTTCTGCCCGACGCTCGAATAAATCCCGACGGTTCGGAACAACGACTCCATACCAAACGTCCGTGCTTCGTCGGGAACAATCGGCACCACCATCTTGCCAATTTCCTGATCTTTGAGCATCTTGCGCAGCATCCCGACGAAGGCCATCGTCGTGGAAACTTCTCGGCCCTCACTGCCATCGAAAAATTCCTTGAACAGCTCGTCGTGGTCGGCAACCAGCGGCTTGGAACGCACGCTGCGCTTCGGCGTATAGCCGCCCAGCGCTTCGCGCCGCGCGCGGAGATACTGAATCTCGATGCTGTCCTCCGCCGGCCGGTAGAACGGCACTTCGACGCAATCGTCGTCATTCAGCGGAATCCCAAACCTGGACCGGAACTCGCGCAACTCTTCCTCGTTCAATTTTTTCTGTTGGTGCGTAACGTTTTTGCCTTCGCCTGCTTCTCCGAGACCGTAACCCTTGATGGTGCGCGCCAGAATGACCGTCGGCCCGCCTTGGTGATCCACCGCCGCCTTGTACGCCGCGTACACCTTCCGCGGGTCGTGCCCGCCAAGCCGCAAACGCCGCAACGCTTCATCCGGCAACGGCTCAACCAATTGCAGTAACCGCGGATCGCTTCCAAAAAAATGTTCGCGCACGTACGCGCCTGACGACACCACCAGCTTCTGGTATTCGCCGTCCACCAATTCGCCCATACGTTTGACGAGCAGGCCTTCCGTGTCCCGCTCTAAAATCGGATCCCACTCGCTGCCCCACAGCACCTTAATGACGTTCCATCGCGCGCCGCGGAACGCTGATTCCAGCTCTTGAATAATCTGACCGTTGCCGCGGACCGGCCCGTCCAGCCGCTGCAAATTGCAGTTCACGACAAAAATCAGGTTGTCCAACTTTTCCCGCGAGGCCAGGGTGATCGCTCCAAGTGATTCCGGCTCGTCCGTCTCGCCATCGCCAAGAAACGCCCAGACTTTCGCGTCCGTCACCGGCTTCAGACCGCGATCTTCGAGATAGCGGTTAAACCGTGCCTGGTAGATCGCCATCAACGGGCTCAGGCCCATCGACACCGTCGGGAATTCCCAGAAGTTCGGCATCAGCCAAGGATGCGGATACGACGACAGCCCGCCACCTGGTTTCAACTCGCGACGAAAATTCTCAAGCTGCTGCGGCGAAATCCGCCCTTCAAGAAACGCTCGCGCATACATGCCCGGAGCGGCGTGCCCCTGGAAATAAACTGTGTCACCTTCAAACTCTTCCGAGCGAGCCCTAAAGAAATGATTGAACCCAACCTCGTACAGCGTGGCCGCAGAAGCGTACGTCGAAATGTGCCCGCCAATGTTGTGTTCCACGCGGTTCGCCCGCACCACCATCGCCAGGGCGTTCCATCGGATCAAACTCTTGATGCGCCGCTCCAGTTCCTGATCGCCGGGAAAAAGCGGTTCGAGCCGCGCGGGAATGGTGTTGGCGTACGGCGTGTTCGCGGAAAACGGAAGATCGATGCCCGCAACCGTTGCGTGCGCGCGAAGTCTTTCCAGAATCTCCGCCGCCACCTCCGGCCCGCTCGAATCGAGCACGGAGTCCAGGGACTCCAGCCATTCTTGAATCTCGACGTCTTCTATTCGGTGCGGGTGGGTGAACGTCTCATTGTCCATGACTTAGGCTGGCCCTCTTTTGTCACATTCTGGCGCGCTCGCCGGTGCGCCTCCCAGACTTATAAACGCGATAAGCAAATAGAATACACCGCCGCGCGATTCTCTGCACACTGCCTTTCATGAGAACGTCGGCGCGTATTTCTCGCCCAGCTGGTGGGCGCCGGACGACCTCAGCTGTTTACGATACGGAAGGCGACCATGGATAGCGTAAAGCAATCGCGGCTTGATTTCTTTCGGTGCGCCGAATCTCTGACCTGGTACGCCCTGGTGCATACATTCGAGATCCATGAGCGTGGAAGCGGCGGTGTGGGCAGCCCAGGCGGGACATCGGACAAAGGGCCCCCTGAGTCTTTTCCAAAAGTCGTTCCATTGCAGAACCCCATCACCCCACTCCTTCAACCGTTGTGCATTCGCGACCCAGGACCGGACTGAAAAGTGCGTTCACCAAAATGCTTTACTTGTGGTGGTGTAAGAGTCGCTAGTGCGACTACACCTCCCTCGAGACTTGCACGCACTCTTTCCCTAGTTAAACTCTTCTTTCGTCGGCCCCAGACTCCTGCCGCCATCCAGGACCAGCGTGTGACCAGTCAAAAACTCTGCGTGCACGAGATAGGAGACGGCGTCTGCGATATCGCTCGGCGTACCAGTTCGCTGTAGCGGCGCCAGTTTGACGAAATCGGCTTCCCACTCCGGCGGGTCGCTGGGCATGGTAATCGTTCCTGGCGCGATCGCGTTTACGCGGACTTCCGGAGCAAGCGCCTTCGCCAGCACCTTCGTCAACATCACCACCCCCGCCTTCGAAATGGAATGCGGAATGAAGCCCGGCCATCCCAGCAGTCCACCCGCGTCGGCAAAATTCACAATCACGCCTTTCACCGCGCGTAGTAACGGCGCCGCCGCCTGGGCGCAGAAAAACGCTGCCTTCAAATTGGTATCTAGGGACGCATCCCAAATTTCTTCCGTGGTCGATACGATGCTCCCGGGCAAAAAGTTCGCGGCGCTGTTCACCAGAACATCCAGCCGCCCAAATCTCTTCACCATCTCTTCGAATAGCCTGCGAATCTCATCCACCTTTTGCAAATCCGCTGAAAGGGCCGCCGCGCGCCGCCCCATCTTCAGAATCTCCGTCACCACCTGATCCGCTTCCCCAGGCGAAGCACGATGGTGAATCACCAAGTCCGCGCCTTCTTCCGCTAACCGCAAAGCTACCGCCTTGCCAAGCCTTTTCGCCGAGCCGGTAACCAGTACGACTTTCCCTGCAAGCGATCTGGCCTGTTTTTCCGCGTTTTCAGTCATAACTTTTCCGCAGCCCGAAACGTTACCACAAGCTGCAATCCCTGCGCCGCGCAGTAGCCCGCCCCCGCGGTGCTACTATCGACCCCTTAGAATAAGACACGCAGAGGGAGACCACCGATGAAACTCGACCTGCTGGCAATCGCCGCCCATCCCGACGATGTGGAACTCACCTGCGGCGGCACGCTCCTAAAGATGGTCCACAGCGGCTACAAGACCGGCATTCTCGACCTCACCGCCGGCGAAATGGGAACACGGGGTACGCCCGAAACCCGCTCCAAAGAAGCCGCCAAAGCCGCCAAGATTCTTCGCGTGAGCTGGCGCAGCACGCTTGGCGTGCCCGACTCCGACGTCCAGCCCAGCCGTCAGCACAAACTCCGCCTAGCCGCCGTCATCCGCGAGCTCCGCCCTAAAACGGTCATCCTGCCCTATTGGGAAGCCCGCCATCCCGACCACTACCACGCTTCCACGCTCGGCTACGAAGGTTGCTTCCTCGCCGGACTTAAGCAACTGCCGCTCGACGGCGAACCTCACCGCCCTTTCAAAATCCTCTATTCCACCGCTTTCGCCACAGTCCACCCCACCTTCGTCGTAGACATCACTCCACATTTCGAGCAGCGTCGCCGCGCCATCCTCGCCTTTTCCTCCCAATTCCATCCCAACAAAGGGGAATCCCGTAGGAAGTTCAAGAGGACAAATGTCTTCCTAGCCATCGATCGTCTGGAAGACCAAATGAACCAACTAGCCCGCCACTATGGCGAAATGATCGGCGTAAAGTACGGCGAGCCCTTCCTCGTTAGGGAGCAGATGCAAGTGCACGACGTGGTTAAGATGGACGTTCGGTCCATCTGAATCTTGGTCTTTTGTGGGAGAGAATTTCGAAAGTCGACGTGGAAGGAAGGACGCACTACCCACTACCCATTAATCAGCACGCGCTGCTCCGTCAGAAATTCTCCTCATCCTGCGCCGGCGAGTACCCCGGAATCCCCGGCCCCTTAGGCGTACTCTCCGCCCGCAGCCGCGTCAAGGCCTCATCCTCCGCCCCGGATTTCCGCAGCACCACCATGGTGCTAAGCGCTTCGCTGTAAACGCGCGTCACCAGATAAACATCCCCGGTGTCATTCTTCCTCCACAGCTGTCCGATCTGAATCTTTTTTACGCCCATTGTGTCTGCTTTGACTCTAGAAGCCCCGGCCAAACGTGTCAACCCTTCTAATCGGGCAATTTGCACTCCAATTCACCAGGCTTTTCATTCGGCGCAATCCCCCTCATCTTCCCTGACCGCACTGCCAACCCTCTGAGCCACGCCTCCGCAGTCGCCCCCAGCCCGTCGTTGCCCCGACCCGCCAAATACGGCACATCTCTGCCCGCGAACAGGAAACCTTCTTTGGTGGTCTTACATCGTAGTGGTTAAGGGCGCGAACGCCATTCGACCCTCGCACTTGGCAAACCGGTGTATACTGGCGACATGGGGAGGTTAATGCCATGACACAGATTCCGAGATTAGCTTTAGGCTTTATGGTGGCAGGCCTCCTTGGCACGACTGCTTCTCTGGCAACTCCCCGGCCGCAACAGTCAAGCCAGGACCCTGGCCAAACGCAGACACAGTCCCCTCCGCAACCCGCCCCGTCGCAACCTGCACCCGCGCAAACGCAAGCACCCCAGGAACAACCGGTTCCCCAGCAGGATACAGTCCATCCTAAGAATTCCAAGGAAGATGTCGAGGCCATCGGAAACCGCAACGTCGGCAAGGGCGTCAATTTCTACTCTCTCGAACACGAAATCGCCCTCGGCAAGTCCCTCGCCCAGGAGGTTGAGCGATCCTCCAAGCTCATCGATGACCCGGTCGTCACCGAATACGTGAACCGCGTAGGCCAAAATCTGGTCCGCAATTCCGACGCCCGTGTCCCGTTCACCATCAAGGTGATCGACTCCGACGAAGTCAACGCCTTCGCGCTCCCCGGCGGCTTTTTCTACGTCAACAGCGGCCTAATCCTGCGCGCCCAGGAAGAGTCCGAACTCGCCGGCGTCATGGCCCACGAAATCTCTCATGTTTGTGCGCGCCACGGCACAAAGAACGCCACCAAAGGCGAGGCCATGCAACTCGCCATGATCCCGCTTATGCTTCTCGGCCCTGGCGGCTGGGCTGGTTACGGTATCTATGAAGCCGCAAGCCTCGCCATCCCCGTAACCTACCTGAAATTCAGCCGGGACGCTGAGCGCGAAGCCGACTATCTCGGCGTCGAATACATGTACAAGGCCGGCTACGACCCCAATTCTTATGTGACCTTCTTCGAGCGTATCCAGGCCGACGAAAAGCGCCGCCCCGGCACCATCCCGAAGGTCTTCTCGACGCATCCGCCCACTCCGGATCGCATCGAAGCCACCCAAAAAGAAATCGCGCGCATTCTCCCAGCGCGCCCGGAATACATAGTCACCACTTCCGAATTCGATTCCGTAAAGTCTCGCCTCCGCAACATCATGTTCGCGCGCAAAGTTTCGGACAACGCGCCCGGCAAGCCCACGCTGCGTACAAAAACCGCGCAGTCCAAGCAGCCCACATCTACCACCGATCCCAACGCCACCACCAGCGACGGTACCGACGACGGTCGTCCCACTCTCAAGCGTCGCCCTGATCAACCATAATCGCGACTCTGGCTATCACCACCTGGCTGTTTTGCAGCAGCACGGGCGGCTCCGAGCCGCCCGTTCTCTTTTCTCCCTTCCTCAGACACAATCGCCCAGAGGAAGAACGCCAATACGGCTCCTCGATTGAACTCGCTCACGGCGCACCGCGCGCGAGTAGTCCGCACGGGGGTGTCCCTCCGCTCTAACTCTCCGTTTCGCCCACAGCCTGCCAACCAATCCTGCCTCACCAGCGTGCAATAATGGACAGCATTGAAGACTTGATCTTCCTATACTGAGCCAAGGCTGCCGAGATACCCTCGGCTGCGTACAAAGCAACTTTTCAGATTGCCGATCGTTGAGATTGAGCTGAGTTAGCCTGATCGATCTCCCGCACGAAAAAGATCATCAGGCAGGAGGAAATAAAATGCGCTTTGTTTTGTCCGTTCGTTCGTTGTTGTTCGCACTGGTATTGCTAGCCATCTCGGCGGCCTCCACCGCGCAAATTGGTGTAGGAATATCCATCAGAATTGCCCCGCCCGAATTGCCCGTCTATGAGCAGCCCATCGCTCCCGGGGACGGCTATATCTGGACGCCAGGTTATTGGGCTTACGGTGATGATGATTACTATTGGGTCCCCGGAACCTGGGTCGTGGCTCCCGAAGTCGGCTATCTCTGGACTCCCGGCTACTGGGGCGGCGATGGCGATGAGTACGTCTTCCATGAAGGATATTGGGGAACCGAAGTCGGTTTCTATGGCGGCATCAGCTACGGCTATGGCTACTTTGGTCACGGCTACGAAGGCGGCCGCTGGGACAACGGCCATTTTGACTACAACCAATCGGTAAGCCACGTAGATGTCTCGATCAATCACCACGTCTACAACACGAGAGTAGAGGACAACACCAGGGGTAATCGCGTGAGCTTCAACGGCGGCAACGGTGGCGTGCAAGTGCGTGCCACAAGCCAAGAAGAAGCTGCCGGACGCGGGAAGCATCAGGCTCCCGTTGCGGCACAAACCGCGCACGTTGAGTCTGCCCGTGCCAACCCCGAGCTACGCGCCTCCGCCAACCATGGCAAGCCTTCCATAGCTGCTACATCCAAGCCCGGCGCCTTCAAGGAAACTGGCGCAGTAGCCGCCAAAGAAGGTGGAACGGTTCACACCGCTCCAGCCGCGTCCGCGAACAACACTGCTCGCCCCGCCAATGAGACCACTCGCCAGAACACCGAGACCGCGCGCCCTACCAACGAAACCCCTCGCCCGGCCGCAGAGGCTTCTCGCTCCAACGCCGATAACAATCGCCCACCCACCGAGACCACGCGCCCAAGCCCAACAGTCCATGTCAAGGATCTTCCGCCAGCGGACCACTTCGCCGCTCCAAACACTGGCAACGCCAAACAAGACCAGAAATATCAGCAACAACAGCAAAAACTCCAAGTACAGCAAGTCAATGAGCGCCAAAAACTCCAGACCAGACAGGAGCAAGATCACCAGCGCATCCCCCAACAACCGGCAAATGAACCGAAACAACAAAAGCTAGAACAGGTTCACCAGCAGCAAACGCAGCAGTTGGCGCAGAAACATACTCAACAACAACAGCAGTTGCAGCAGCGCCAGCAACCTGCCTCACACCAACCCGCCCCCAAACCAGAAGAAAAACAAAAGCCTGCGGGCCAGTAGAAACGTCACGGGCCGAATCGCCCTGATATATTGACGCTATGCCCCAGGCTTCGACAATCTCGGAGCCTGGGGCATTTAGCCTTTCACGCTCGTCACAAACCTGGCCCCATTGGCAACCCCGTACCCGCCACCCGTCGCTTCCCTCCTCCGCCCAAGCCAGGTGAAGAGGTTTCATCTCTTTGAGGTTTGGTTCACAGTGGCGCAGACTTCAGTCTGTGCCTCTTCCCAGCTCACCCTTGCCTGGGAATTCACACGGACGGAAAATCAGTCTGAAGTGCGCAAGCAGATCAACTTACGACCGGCGACGGTCGTCAGGAGCGGCGGCTATTCCCAGGCGGCGAAGCTCGTCCGCGTAATACTTGCGGTAGAGGATGTCCCATTCCTCACTGCCTTCGAGGATTTCCTTTTTCTGCGAGGTGATTTTTTTGCGGACTTCGAGGTCAGCCTTTTCCTCTTCGTGGAGCGTGGCGGTCAGAATCTGCACCACCTGCTGGCGGATGGTGTCGCGGTCTTCGACAAATTCCACGTCGTCGCTGGAAACAAGTACGTCTGTGATTTGATGAGAGATTCGGACAATCTTTTCGCGGCTCAGTCGCATTCCAGTCGCTTGCCCTCGAGTCTTTCAGTTCTGCTCAACATCTGCACAGCCACAATCGGCTGCGCCAGCGTAAAACTTGCAATCCAGGCACAGTCAAGAGTGGCTGTGCTACCGCAGAACCAGCTTGCGGTCGCGCGCCAGTTGCTGCTTCACCCTTTTGTACATTTCCTGGTAGGAGACGCTCGTGCGCCGCATTTCTTCCTGATGCTCGGTGAGGATCTGGCGCACTTCGTCGTTCAGCCGGTCTTCGACGGTGATCTCTTCCATCATCCGCTGCCGCAACCGCTGCGCCACCGCGTCCGCCACCTTCGTCTCAATCAACTTCCCTTCCACCAGCCGCTTCACCACTTCCGTTGCCATGTATCCGACGTAATCTCGTGCGATCAGCATCCCAGAGTGAGTCCTTTGCGCGTAAGCAAGACAAGGAGTTTACTGGCTGTCCCTACAAAGTGCAAGGAACCGGAATTCTGTAACACTGGCACACTCTTGTGCGGTATTTGGAATCGTCGTGGCGGGCGCATAGCCAGGATTGGCTGTGCCACGGCCGACGGAAGTCTGGAAACGTTCAGAACAAAGAGATTGCTGCAACTGATCTCAAACCGGCAGCTCGTCTGCCGCGGAGAAGAACTGGAGGCGCGGGGCGGGATCGAACCGCCGATAAAGGTTTTGCAGACCTATGTCAATAGTAAATATATGCACACCCACTTTACGATTGACACTAGTTGTACCCATTGTATACCCACTTCGTGATACGTTGGGTACAGATCGGGAGGCGATCATGCAGAGCGGACACATCCGGGTGAATGGCAAGTGGTGGCTCTTGAAAGTACGCGAGTGGGTCGTGAAGGACGGCGTCAAGCGGCGTGTGGACACATACAAGAAATTGCGCGAGGTTCGCCACAGCGAAGGCCGCGCGGTCCCCAACGACGTGCAGGCACTAGCGGATTTGGCACTCGCGAAGGTGAACATCGGCCAGGGCCAAGGTCAATCTGCTGACTCCGTGCAATCCTATCTCGAATCTTATATAGCGGCGGGCATCGGCAGCAAGACTCGACGCAAGCTGCGCGATGTCACCGTGCAGAGCTACCGCCGCGATTACAACGTCATCAAGGATTTCATTCCGCCGTTGCAGATGCGCCAAATCCGCACGCCCGACATCAACAAGATATTCGACATGCTGATCGAAGACGATGGCGACACCGTCCGAGCACAGAGCGCCTACAACAATATCAAGAATTTTCTCTCTGGCGCGTTCCGGTCGGCAGTCGGCGCGGGCATGATCGAATTTAATCCTGTCACAGCCGCCACCAGCATCGGCGGCAACGAGGCCGACACCCACGCCTACTCGCTCGATGAAGCTCACGAGCTAATGGCCGCCGTCGACAATCACACAGCCCAGGCCGCTTTCATCGTGCTGATGTTCACAGGGTTGCGCTCTGAGGAACTGAAGGGACTGCGTTGGACCGACTACGACCGGGAGAAGCGACTGCTGAATATTCAGCGGACGATTGTACATGGCAAGCTGGTGGAGGATACGAAGACCAAAGACAGCAAGGCTCCCGTGCCCGTGATCGGCATCGTGAAGAAATACCTGGACGCACATCTGGCCAGGAACACCGGCACGGGCTACATCTTTCACGCGCCGTCAAGCCCTGAGCGACCTGTCAATTTCGGCCATCTAGTTTGGGACCACATCATCCCCGCAACAAAGAAAGCAGGCGTCGAGTGGCATGGTCTCCAGCCGTTCCGGCGTGGGCTGTCCACTGTGCTGCACGACTTGGAAGTGCAGGAGCTGACCATCAGCCACATCCTGCGTCACTCCACGAAATCGCTCAAGAGCGTCGCCGGGCGGCATTACATCAAGCCATCGCTGGAACGCATGAGGGCCGCGCTGGAGAAGGTTGAAGCGAAATATAAGAAGGGGCGCTAAGCCGCTTTCTCTGCATGCTTGCGGCGCTTGTGCGCGGCGTGAACAGGGCGCGGCGAATTGCGAACCCATTCCACCACCGCTGTCCACTCAAATAGGAGATGACGCCCCGAGTTGTGTACGGGCATCGGATTGGGGCACCTGCGCCTTATTTTCTCTCGCACCCAGTTCACATTTTTACGCAGCTTCTCCGCAACCTCTTCGATGGTCAGGAAGGATGTCTCAGGTGCAATGGCAGCAATAGGTAGAACACGACGAATGACAGGCATCACACACATTCTCCACTTGGCGTGGCTACGTGATCCTTGGAGTGGGGATGTCTGCTCGCGTCCGTACTAATTGAAACATTCGGCCGTTCCGTTAGCTGTATAGAACGGAACAGTGCGGACGCAGAATTTTCATAGGACGACCTGCTCAGCCTTTAAAATTTAAAAAATGTTAGCGGTGGAATGAACGAGCTGGATGGAGAAATCGGGCCGAGTCGCTCGGGAATGGTTGTGATCCCCGCTGGAACAGCAACAGTGCCCATCGTGATTGCTCCGCCGCCTTCGTTGCCCAAATCAAATAAGTGAGACGAGCCTCCGACGCTGGTGAGTTTGACGCCCGCATCGCCAGCCCACGCCATATACAGTTCACTCGCACCCAATTCAACTTCGCTTTCAAATTCGCCCGTTGCGAAGCCACCGTTACTCGCGTCGATGCTCGTGGAGCACCTTCTCTTGCCCGAGGCCGCGTCGAAAAGGGCAATGAGCACGCGTTTTCCAGCCTGAGGCGTCTCCACGTTGACTGTGACCCGGCTGACGATCGCTCTCGTAGGCAACATAAATCCGCAGACACCATACTGGCCGCCTTTGTCAGGATGGATCGAGGGAAGCACGCACACGCCGGTCGTCGAGGGATAAATTATTCCGCCTACGAATCCGCCGTAATTCACTCCCGGTTTGCGAACGGCCGAGAGAATTCGGCGGGGGACGACGGGGACGGCGACGGCGGCGTAGGAGTAGGAGTGCTCAGGCTCCGTCTTTTCGGGGGCGAGTTTTGTTATATCAATGGGCGACTCGCCAACAATTTTGAAAAAGCCACCATAATCTCGTTCATCGGGAAACTCGTCTCCGTTATCATCCGCAGCCAATGGCCGCTCGGGACGCATGGAGGTGATATTTTTCTCTACGTAAGTTTCCTGGTTGGACTCCGGGTAAATGGGCCAATGTGCCTCGATGGTGTAATAAGTTTCAGTCGGGTTAAGTTCATCATTCGCATGGATCTCTACGTCGGCAGGAATTTCACCGTTCTCATCGAGGAGGATGCTGCGAAGGCTGTCGGCGCAATAGGTGGTGTTCCCGACGCGATACCCGGCTCCCCCTGGCACTTCCTCACGCGTCGCTATCACCGTCGCGTTCTGGCTTAACCTGAGGGTGAGGATGGCGCCCGAGGCTGGTTGACCGTCGTATCTGTAAAACGTACCCTTGAGTTTCTTCATTGATGTGCTGCTCCTTTGTCGAATGCGATACTTCAATTCACCAATCCATTTGCGGCGGATGCTTGCAAAAACGATTGCTCTCGACGAGGCCGCGCATTCTCGTTCGCAATCCACATCCGGCGGTGACGTGGCCTCACCAACTCTGAGTACACGTACCCCAATCGCTCTAGCCGTTTGCGCCAGCGTTTAATCGTCGCGGCGGTGACATCCAAGCGATATGCGAGCTGCTCATCAGTAATCTCGATCCCATCAGCAACGGGTCGGCCATTCCGCGTCGGTCGGCTTCGTGTTGTCGCGGAGATATTCGTACAACCAAAGCGCCGCGCCGACTGAGTGATGACGCGCCAAAATCGGTAGATTCATCGATCGCACTCCCCAGGCGCACGTTTCGTCGCATTGGGGGCAGTGACCGGGAGTGACCGGAGTGGGGCGCTCAGTCCTTTGGGGCCAATCACTTACCACTCCGGTGCCTAGCGGAGTACGAGCGGAGTAGCGGAGTGCCCACTCCGGCCACTCCGGCGCACTCCGGTCAGAGGCGGAGCGGTAAGTAGAAGATAATATTCTCTTTATCCTCATACTCCGCCCATCCCAGGGTTCCGCGGGACATCCACCTTCTCATACCGGCCCTTGGCAGGCTTTCGTAAGATACCGGCGCGCTGGCACTTCACAAGGAAATCAATCGTGGCCTGATCCTGTCGCCCGTAAATCGTCTTCGCCTCTTTGAAGGAGAAGGCGGCCGGGAGCTTCTCGAAAGCGGCTTGCTGATCCTTGTTATCGAGAAATTCCACGCCAGCCAGTCGCCGATAGCCAGTCGGCTGCTCGTCGTCGTCAAAAACGCGTTCAAGGTAGAACGGCCCGACCTCGCCATTGATGCGAACGTGACCGCGAACGAGAAGCGCGGCATTCCCTTTAATGGACCGAGCCACTCCCAGTCGAACATCCGACTGATTGACAAGGGCGCGAGCGCCGCAAGCCTGATTCAGCCATTGAAGAACCGAGTCAGTTTCTAGGTTCGCGGCTGAATGAAACACGTTCTTACTTTCGGTGGGCTTCTTGGTGTGATGAACGATCAGAAATGAGGTTCCGCACTGTTGACAAATTGTACGAAGCTCTTGAAGGAATGCTCCGGCCTTTGTGTTGTTCTCTTCGGCGCCTGAGTCATAAGAGCGCAAGGTGTCGATAATCACCAGTACGGGCTTGACCGCGTCAATTGCAGCGCGGAGGTCTCTCTTATTTCGGATGTCCTGGGTGCAAAAGAAACCAGCCGGACACGTTGTCAGCGCCAGATGCCGCATGACGGAATCGCGAATTTTCTGTGATCCCAGCCAGCCATTTTCGAGGTCAAGAAATAGCACTGGCCCTTGGGCTGTAGGCATACCGAGCCAGGGGAGGCCAGATGCGACGCACAGAGCGAGCTGATAAATCAGGGGGCTTTTGCCTAGTCCAGAATCTCCGACGATGAGACCGATGGAACCCACCGGGATCAGACCTTCAACGACGAATGGCCTCTGCCCTTCCCGAATGCACATCGAATCGAGAGTCTCCGACGTGTAAACGTGGAGTCGCCGGAGGGTTGCGTCCAGAGTTGCGGCAGATGGGGGATATGTAGGATTAACGCCGGGGGCTGCTGAAGTGGTCATTAGAAGTGTGGTCCGATCCGTTTTTGATTTGTGAAGCGTGTTCTCTTACTTGTTGGATTAATGCACGTAGGCTTCGATGAGCTTCAAAAAGTTCTCTTGCTGATGTCTCGGCGCCGCCGAAATAGCTATCTACGTCTTCAGCAGCGGTCGCTATGAACTCGAAAGAAACGAATCGGCCGGTCATCTTTGCCGCCAAGAGCTTGTGCCCCCGCGATTTTAAGAAAGCCGCCAATTCCAATTCGCCAGTTCTGTACGGAATTTCCGGTTGCGTGAGTTGCATGTTGGTAGTCATAGTTGTGATTGATAGCTTTCAGGATTCGAGGGAATTGCAGGAGCAGCGCTCACGCCGCATCTTGCTGCACCTTGCTGCGGGCCATTGCCCACAGTTCCGATGCGGCACTTCAGGAATGCGGTCGGGTTGCCGATGATCTTGTTGCTACCAAAACTGCACAGATTCGCCTGTAGCGCGAAGATGTCATCGAATGCTTCAATCAAATCCCGCATCACAACCGAGCTTGCCCATGTTTTTCCCCGAATTTGCAAAATCCAATCGAGCACCTGCGCGCTTTGGTGAATCCGTTCGACATCAATTTCGTAATTGCCGAGAAATGCCACGTACTCGTCGTCATCCCTGCCGCGCATAACTGGCTCGGCGCCGTGAACGAGAACAAGCCGTTCCGTATCGAAAGTCCACGAGCCCCAGCGACGGCCGTGAAAGAGGCGGAGTGGTTTGCGACTGCGGACAGCGGTAGGTGTGGTATACTTGAGGTGCATCATCTTGAGGGTCACTTTTCTTTTCCTGAGGTAGATTTCGGAGCCGGGAGTTGAGATCGGCATCCGAGTGGATATTGCAAAGGCCGTCTTTGGCGAGACGGCTTTTTGTATTTCTGGTGCGGAATAGCATTTCTTTGTTCAAGCAGCCACGCTCGACTGTTCGTTGCGCGGCGTGCTCGTAAGCCGTTGCTGCCGCTTTTTCAGATACGCATTCACGGTAGCCTGCGGCACCTGCCACACGCCGTCCGTCTTGAACGCGCCGGGCAGCCTCTCGGCACGAACCATGTTGTAAACATGCGTCAGGGTGACGCCAAGTCTTACCGCCGCTTCTCTCACTGTCACATTCGCGTCCAACATCTATCGCCTCCCGTGGGCAATGCGCCCTTCATGCGAAACCATTGTAGTTGTGTTAAAACTAGTAGTGCAAGTCCGTTACCCTCTTTACTTATTTGGCATCAAGCGAAAACCCCGCTCTACCACTGGTTTTTATCGCACTAGGGCCGCCCGGAGGAGTCAAAATATTAGCGTTCGCGCGGCCACAAATAAGACTCCATCGGCCACTCCATCACTCATCAAACGAAAATACTTAAGTTGAGGCGAATCATGTCGCTACATGTCGCTAGAGACCGGAATCGCGAAACAGGGAGTGGCCAGCAACCAGTACTAGGAGAATTGCACTAAAATGAGGCAGGCGGGGAGCGCGAAAATGGATCGAATTGGCTCACGGAACACATCCGGCCTCACTGATTCCGCGCCGCCTTAGCGCACATGTGCGGCATTCGTGCGTTATTCCGAGGCTCAGGCTTTAGGGCGCATCGGATCGATCAGCTTCTCGCGAACCAACATTCTGTCGAGTTCATAGTACGCGGCTTCGATTCTCTGACCAGGGAAGCGGATAACTTGGAGGCCATGGATGTTAGAGAATGACTCGATGCCTTCTTGTTCGACCAACGCGACCCTTTCAAATCCGATCCGACCTTGAAAAAGGCCGATTTCATGGATTACATTTTGCCGCGCTCGCAAATTGCCGTCGCCCGTTTGATCTTCACCCGTCTCCACGAGAACAGCGAAAGTGCAGCTATCCAATAATTGCTTCAAGACATCGAGAGGATACCTGCCAGCCCGAGATTCCGTTTCCCAGGCCTGTACATCTAGACGCAATTCGTCTTTGAGATGGATATGGACTCTTGACCATAGCGGATTCCCACCATGGCCAAGAAAAATCCTGTTCGGCTTCGGCGATGGAATAGGTCCAGCTGCCTCCGCTCGCTTGGGTGCGAGTTGGATCTCCCAAAAATCCGGATGTTCGGCAACATCATCTCGTAGGACCTGTAGCACCCTCCTACGGGCCTCAATCTTGTTTTTCAGGGTGGACCATGTGGAATAGTGCTCGGTTGCATAGCTCGCTCCACTAAAGCGGTTTGCATCCTCGCCCCTACCCCAACTAGATAGCGTCACGTGAACTCTTCTCGCCCATTGCTCGGCTTTCTCATTCAGCAGAGCTTCCCCTTTTGATTGTTTCGAAAGCGAGGATACTTCGGCGAGGAACGCGTCCAAGCCCTGAACGACTTCCTGCACGGTGGGCATATCACAAATATTAACATTCTCGCTGATCTACTGGTCGCGACTTCATTTTGTTCGGCAACCTGCTTTGAGATGGGTGCGCCTACAAAAGTCAGCGTTCCACGCGGCCATTGACTTCTGGAAATGACCTATGTAGAGTTCCTACCATGGGTACTCAACCGCGCATGACCACTCAGACTTTGAAAGTTTTAGGCGCTCTGATGTCACGCACCCAAGATGAAATATCAGGCGCTGAGATCGCCCGCTCCACCAAACTCGCTTCAGGCACCCTTTATCCGATCCTCCTGCGATTAGAGGAAGCCGGTTGGGTCGAAAGCCGCTGGGAAACTGAGGCCCCTCAAGAACTCGGCAGACCTCGACGGAGGTTCTATCAGGTTACCGGGGTTGGCCTACGAAAAGCGCGGTCGGCCTTCCGAGAGCTAGTTGTTCCGCTCAAGGAGTTCGCATGGCGCTGATTACTGGCTTGTGTCTGATTGCCGTGAGCATCCTTACGGCCGCGCTATCTAGACTTTTGGCGGAAGAGATGAGTGCCTGGACTCCCTCGATCATTCGTAGTCTTATCAAGTTCGCGGTTGGGAGACTGCCAGAGCATCATCGCGAACGGTTCGAGGAGGAATGGCAAAGCCACGTCAACGATGTGCCCGGCCAGATCGGGAAGCTTCTCGCGGCTCTTTGTTTCTTGTTCGCGGCCTATCACATCACTTTGAATGACCGGAGGGCGCGCGAACGCGAGGTAAGCTTTTTTGCGCAACTTGATGACGCGGATTCTGTGGCAACCACACTTGTCAATCTGATTCTCAACAACGAGGAACTAGCTTCCATGGAAGGCATCGACTCACTTAGGAGAGAAGCCAGATCGGCGTTGAGCGGTCTCAAGGAAAGTTTCGATGAGGTTGCGGCCCTACGTTCCGAACTCCCGGACGCTCGCCTGCCCCTGATTGTGAAAGTACTCCATCCAGTCATGGCCTATCGGTTTGCGGCGTCCAAGGGGCGGCTCTTGCTCAATGCAAAGCAAACGAAGGAAATGACCGCGAAAATTGTCACCCTTCTGGAGAAGTTGAAAAGATTGCAGAGCAACCAGTAGACGCAAAGTTGGCTCGCTGCTGCATCACGCAGTGATCGCGAGTTTCTGTGCCTCCTCGCGGTAGTGCCAATGATCGCATAGGTTCTAAACCGACGGCCGCCTGTGACCATGCGTCTACACAAACACTTCGCGCGTTTACAGTGACATCGTGCCGCGAGAGGAGCACTCCGATGTTGTATCTATTTGCGCTTGAATGCGAGAAGAAGTTGAATCCTCGGGCACGCAGCTTTTTCGTTCTTGGCTGTGGCGAGTCTCAACAAACATTTGACAGTCAACTGATGTGGCCCACGGGAAAATGGCCCATAAACGTTCTGTGTAATCAGTGTTTTCAGTTGTCCGAACATTTAGAGCAAGACATCCAGACTCTTCCCGCTGGTAACAAGGGCCTAGTGAAACCCCCGCCCATGCGCATTTGGAGTATAGAAGTTCAATGCGGCCAAGAAAATTGCGGCACTCTAACAAAAATATATTTCCAAGCGGGTATCGGGACGGTGAAAGACGGGATTCTCTTAAAGATTCAAGGGCACCATATACCTTGTCGAACTTGCGGCCAGCCCATCGAGCTAACTTTCCAATCTTGTAAGAACGTAGGTGTCGCGGCTGAGATTTGCACATAAGGGTGTTGCTCACTTTCTCGGTACGGGAGGAAACTGCGGCGGCCCGAGGGGCGGTCGCGGCCCGGCGCCAGGCGTCGTGAACGGATTCGCCGCAAACGGATCGTAGGGCGCCTGAAATGGCCCGTCCCACATGTCGGGCATCATCGGTGGAAAAGGCGGCGGCGGATTCATTGGCGGCGCGGTCGCTTGCACGACGCCACCACGCAATGCGGCGGTCTGCCCTGGCTGATTGACCGGCACATTGCCACTGCCGGGACTGGCTGTGCCGTCCCACATTGGACTCGGTCCAGTGGAACTCTCAAGCGGAGGAAGTCCACCAACTTGCGGCATTGGCGGCGGGGGCGGAGGCGGTACGAATGGCGCTGGCGGCCCAGGCAACAATCCCTTGTAATATCCCTCGCCTGAAAATTCAGTCGGAAGCGTATTCACTTGAATAGCGTCGTCGCCAGCGCGGCCGATCGCTTGTGATTGATTGGGCAGCACAGATTCGCGCGCAAACTGCGGCGGCACTGGCGGCGGTGGCGCAGGCGTCTGCCGCGCGACCTGATTCCGCATGTCTGCAGTCCACACGAGGGGCTGCGTTCGATCGGCCGCTGCGACTGGACCACTGGTGTCGGGGGGAGACGCGAGAATTGGCGGCGGTGGAGGCAGCAGGCCAGCGATAGGCGGCGGATTCGGTGCGGCAGCGGCCGGGGGCGCAAGTGCGGAACTCGCGAGGCGCTTCAGGCCACTCTCAAGAGTTCGGCCCGGAGATGCAACCATCGGAATCCGTTGATGCACTCCTGCCGCACCCGTTGGACTAACCCATGCCTTAATTTGATCGAGCAGGCGCGTCGTTTCTGCGGGATTCTGCTGGGACTGCAACTCATCCCGGACTCCCGACAGCGCGGAATATCTCTTGTCGAAGTCTTGGACGCCCTGTTCCCCGCGGTTCGTCAGTTCATCGCTGATTGCTTGCTGCAAGGAATCGTATTCAGCATTGATGGCATCAATCTTCGGCGCGGTAATGTTGGCTGCGGCCTGCTCCTGCGGCGTCATTCCGCGATAGGCGCTGCGTTGAGCATTCACTTCGCGCAGACGGTCACTGAGCTGCCCGAGCGACTCATAATCGGGCATCGCGTTAACTTTACGAGCGACCTCCTGAGCGGCTCCAGGATAATTCTCGCGGTCGAGGTCCGAGACGGATTCGATGATGGACTGCTTAATCGGATCGAGAGAGCGAACTGCGGCCGCATTCCGGTCAATCTGCGGCTGACGCTGATTATTCCACAAATCGTCGAGATAACTGTTGGCGTTCGTTGTGAACTCACGGATGCGAAAATCGGGATTGAGAATGCCGCCCGATGTCTGGAGCGGCGTGCGGCGCTGCATCTCTGCGAGGTCCGGAGCTGCAATTGATAAGCGTTCGCGGAAGCCTGGATTGGCCGATGACGGGGACGCAGCTCTAAACACGTCATTCGTGCCTAGCCGGGCGCTTTTGTCACTAAGATTTGCTGTAGCGTCTGCAGACAGTCCAGGGGGCATGTCAGGCGTCGGTCGCGCCCGCGCAAATCCAGTCAATGAAGGATTGTCAATGATGCCTTTGCCGAGTGCCCCGCCACTTGCCGCTTCTGAGAATCCGCCGAGCGACCTTTCGGCCGCATCCGGATTACCCTTCAGCGCATCGGGCGCATTCGAGAGTCCCGTATACAGCCCATGTCCAATGAAGAGAGGAGCCGCAATTTCCGGCGCTGCTATCGTTCCGAGAGCAATCGCTTGATTCGCCGGCGAAGTCGCCCCGGAGATCATCCGCGTAGTGTCCGCGCCCGTCTGCAGGAGTGCCCGTTTCGTTCGCGCACCGAATCCCGGCTGCTGGCCCGTTGCGGCCTGCGTGAGATTCTGCGTCTGCTGCTTATTGGCCGCGTCCTGAAGATCCTGCGACACTTCTCCTGCCGCGTTTGAGACGCCAGTGAATCCGCTTCCTTCGGGCACTTCTGAGTACCCTTGCTTGGGCCAATGCGGCGGCGTCCAAGTCATAGCGTCATACGCGCGTTGAAGGAACGAGCGTTGCGGCGCTGGCGATTGCGATGCGCCGGACGATGGCTGGACTCCGCGACTGACAACAGTCAACTGTTCGTTGGCTGGCAACGCCGCAAAGTTGGGATCGAGCTGCGCCAGAACTTTGGTGCGTTCTCCGGGAGGGAGAGAGTAGAAATTTGGATCGTTCAAAATGCGTTGTACTTGATTCGTATCGTTGGGCATCGTGTCCTATTGAGGTAATTGCTGCAAATATTCATTCGCCGTGCGCGGCGGCGCTTTCGGCAACATCGGATTCATGATTGGTCCCGCTGGCGGCGGGTTCGGGGACGCATTCATGCCGAATCCCTTTTGCGTCTCGGCCTGCACGCGCTGATATGCTTGATAATCTTGGTTGGCGCGATCCTGCGCGAGTTTCACCATCGATTGCATCTGCTGCGGCGTCAGAGTGACGCCCGAAAGATAGCCACGGCCGTCAAACTTCGCCTGCATTCCTTGCAGCCACGGTGCCGACTTCATCGCCTCCTCGATAAGGGCCTGATTCATCCGCGCGCCCTTCTGTAATCCCATAGTCATACCGAGGTGATTGGACAATAGATTGAGCATGGCTTGCTGATCGCCCTTGAGTGCGTCGGGTAGCGCATCGCTCATCACGTTCAAGCGCTCAGCGGACACGTTGTACGTCGAGAACGCATCAGTCACAGGTTTCGGCGCGTGGCCGCCCACTGTGCGACCGGCCCCTGCGTGTGCGGGCGGTGCGTTCAGAGGCGCTACTGGAGGAGTAGACGATTGAGGCGTGGCACTACTGCCGCCAAGTGAGCCCCTACTGGTGACTGATCCTTCCGTCACCGGAACTGCTTGAATAGTTCCGTCAGGTTGTGGCACGAGCTTGATATTATTTCGCTGCGCCTCCGTCGTGTTCCAGCGATTCACAATGTCTGCATCATTCATTCCCTGTTTGCGGCCAGTCTCAAGGTATGTTCGCCAAGGAGAAGTCGGCACTGCGACGTTACTCGGTGTCGGTGCGGGCTGATTGCCCATCGGGACACCGCCCTTGCCGAATTCTGCTACGACTGGGTTGCCATTAGCATCGTATCCCGTGACATGGAATCCAACTTGTTGCGGCATGATTGCCGGACGTTGGACAGTAGGCGCTAGCGGCGGCATAGTCATTGGCAGCGCGCCGCTGGGGAATGCACTGTTGAAGTCGGCGTTGCGCTGTTGCGTCAATCCAATTGCAGGATTTGGCACATTGACCATTCGCGGCGTACTGACACCCTTCAGATCGGTATCAGCAATTCCCGTTTGGCCATCATCAGTTTGATATGTCGTCGGCTTCTCGGCTCGACTTAGCGCCAATGCGCGCGCGCTCTGTTGGTCGGGAGTCTGATAGCTATTTATCTGTTGCTGCGTGAGCTGCCGCGCCAGTGCTTGATTCTGTAGCTGCGACTGTTGCAACTGTTGCTGAAGGGCATCCTGACGTTGCTGATGGGCCAATTCCATCGGAGCATAATTGCCCGCCGCGGCCGCCAAATGATTGGTGATGTCAGTAATGTCGTCCGAGTGCTGCCGAAGGAATGCGCCAATCTTGCCGAAGAGGCCCTGCGGTTGCGGCTGCGGACCAGTGGGCGACGCGGGCGTAGGATTCGACACGTTGCCGTCGGGATTTGCGTTGGGATTAAGCGGTGTGGGCGTTGTAGCCATTTGTGAATTCCTTGTATCGGCGGCGAGAATTGCGAGGAAAACCGCGGAGGGGAGCGTGGATAATCTTTGCTCCTGTGGCTACAATTTTACGTGATTTGTCGGTGGGAGCGCGAGTCCAACGGCGTGCGCTACGGCCTTGCACTTTGAGACCGGGCTTCATTACTCTGCCTTCTACTCAAGGGGGGAGCGATGATGAAATACACGGTGTGAGGCGCCGCGCAACCGCGAGGGTTGGCGTCCTTCTTTTTCCGATCTTTGGCCCTTTCGTCCGTTCTCGCCGCCGAGCTGCCGAGTACACTAGATTTCACCCAGGCTGGACGTTACACTCCCGTGCATGTCTGAAACCGTCGGAGTCTGGGAAGCCATCGGCATCTGGGTGGAAGCAATCGCCCTCATAGCGATCTTTGTCCTGGACTGGAAAGAGAGGAAAGAAAACCGGAAGGAGCGGCAGGAACAACATGAAGAAAACGCCGCACAGTTGCTGGTTGCTCAAAACCAAGCGGAGGCGACTAGAAAGTCCGCAGATGCGGCAACGGAGGCTGCCCTGGCCGCGAGAAAATCTGCTGATATTGCAGCCTCTCTCCACCGCCCATTCATGGGCGTATCAAACGTCGCGCTACGGAACGGATGGGGAACGCGGATATGGCATATTGGCTTCGATCTAAAGAACTATGGAACCTTGCCAGCTTTAAGTGTGGGCCTCACGGCTGACGTTTTTACTGACAATAACCATCGCATGCAAACGATGGAGTCTCCTTCCGTCCAGATTTTTCCTTCAGCTGAATTCGTCTCGATTGTTCTGTTTGACATGGGCGATCCTGACACAGTGGGCGTTCACAAAGAAGCGATAAAGCTCCGTATCGAAGTTCGGATACCATACCAATCGCAGGATGGTCGGCACTTTGAGCACACTGCAACGATTTCCTTTGTGCATACCCGATTCCAGGTTGATAAGTCAGCGACTCTTGAGAAATAGTTAAGGAAACACGTTTTGGAACGGCCCTTGAGCCGCCGTCCGCTAACGTCACGCGAATATTCCTAAATTCTCAAAAAATTCTCGCAGCGATACTCTTTTGCGGCGACAGGGGGGCCTTCGGGGGCCTACCCCTTGATTCTGTGGCTGGCGCGCGCAAGGGAAAACGTCACTGCATTACTCTCTAGGTACTACGGTCCCATGCGCCGTTTTGGCGATTCTGGTATCTGCTAATGTGCCCGTAAACACTGGCGAGAGTGCGTGTAGACTGGCTGGAAAGTGGATGGAAAATGTGCCCAAATGAAAATAGTTCTTGACATGATTATTGAAAAGTAATACAACGTGAGTGAACGAAGAGTGCCGATGTTACAAGCATCGACACCCTTCTGACCACGAATTTCCTGTTAGGAGGAAACAATGGCTACCTCAATTATAAGTCGTAACGTCTACGAAATAGTCACAGAAAAAATCATCAGGCAATTGGAGTCTGGTGTTGCTCCCTGGCGCAAGCCTTGGCGTACTGAATTGCCAGTCAATCTCATCTCGCAGAAAGCGTACAGGGGCATTAACGTGTTCCTACTCGGCTCCCAAGGATACGGCTCCCAATACTGGCTCACATACAATCAAGCCGCAAAGCTCGGCGGAAACGTCAAGCGCGGTGAGAAGTCTTCCGTTGTTACGTTCTGGAATATCGGCGAAGAGAAGACGAGGCGCATGTCAGACGGTACAGAAAAGACTTCCAAACCTATTCTGCTCCGATATTACAGCGTATTTAATCTCGAACAAACGGAAGGAATCGCGGAGAAATTGGGCTTGTCTTCCACTGCCCGCATTGCGGACATTGACGCGTGCGAGCGAATCGTCTCTGCAATGCCTAAGCGTCCCGCGTTCGAGCAATCTGACCGTGCTTGGTACAGGCCCTCGACGGATTCTGTAGGCATGCCCCCGAAGTCTTCGTTTGTTGGCTCTGAGGAATATTACTCGACACTATTCCATGAATTGACACACTCAACCGGTCATCGTTCGCGCGTAGGACGCGAGGGCATCGAACAGTTGAATACCTTCGGCTCTGAGTCGTATTCCAAAGAGGAACTGATTGCCGAAATGGGTGCTGCGATGCTCTGTGGCGTCACTGGTATTTCGCCTGCCGTGATTGAGAACAGCGCGGCCTACCTGCAATCGTGGATTAACAGATTGCGCGGCGATTCCAAACTGCTTCTGTCTGCCGCGTCCCAGGCACAGAAAGCCTCTGACTACATCCTGGGCAAATCGTCCGTACAGACAGAAAGCGAGGCTGCCTAATATGAGTCTTTTTACCGCACAGGCCGGGTTAGTCTTCCCGGCCTCGCTGTCTGAGAAGTATCGGCCGCACGACCTCGCAGACTTCATCGGCCTCGACAAACCCAAGCGCGTCCTGCAGAAGTTTGCGACCTCGCCGTTTCCTAATGCCGCGTTCTTATTTGTCGGCCCTAGCGGGACAGGTAAGACTTCGATGGCTTTAGCGTTGTGCGAAGCAATCGACGGAGAATTGCATCACATTCCATCCCAACGCTGCAACGTCGAGACCGTCGAGGATACGACGCGACAATGCCACTACGTTCCCAGCAACAATACGCTACACGTTGTCCTCGTGGATGAGGCTGACGTAATGAGCAAGGCCGCGCAGAATGGTTTCCTCTCGAAACTGGATGGCACGGCATTTCCGCCTCAAACACTTTTTATCTTTACGTGCAATTCGACGGACGGTCTAGAGCCTCGCTTCCTGTCGCGTTGCATGGTTCTGCAATTCCAGTCTCACGGCATCGCAAAAGAGGCCGCGTCCTTGCTGGAGCGTATCTGGCTTGCTGAGGCTGGGACCGTAGAGGGCGCGCCTAACTTTCTCCGCATGGTACAGGACGGAAAGAACAACGTGCGCGATGCCGTAAATAGCCTGCAAGTGGAATTGCTCGCTCTGTGATGACGAATCGCGCGCTGAGGGGGCAGCGTCCCGCTCGATGGTCGTGGTGTAGGGTGACGTACCGAAAATTAGGCCATTGCGTGGCCCGTGCGCTAGGGTGCTCGTGGCGAAGTTCCCTCGACGGAGCTTCCAAAGGAGAATTGAAAATGACAGCAGCCACTGCCACTAAGCGCAAACGGTCCAGTGCAAAGAACGATGAGCACGGCGCCGCGCTTGCAATTGCCGTATGTAATTTCGTGCGGCCTGACTTTATGGCTCGATCTTATGCCATACCTGCGTCAGGACATGTGGATTTAACAAGGGAGGACGGGTACGACCAGACGGCGGAGAGAATTATTGCGGATTATTGTCCTCTGGGGACACCAGACGACGCCGCGATTGGCAGAGAAGCGTGCAGGCTGAGAGACATCCTGCAAAGTAGCGATGAGTTGATGCGAGCATTGGACAACGAACGACCGAAATAGCACTACAGGGGGGCCAGGACTGCTCAGTGCGGCCCTGGCTCCATTCTTGTGGGAGGAAATATGCGAGTAGCATTGTACGGACGTGTCTCGACCGCGGAACAGAATGCCGCGATGCAGATTGAAGAATTGCGCGCGTATTGCATCCGGCGCCAGTGGGAGATCGTCGAGGAATTCATTGACTCCGGCGTGTCGGGCAGCAAGGAGTCGCGACCGGCGCTCAATCGACTCCTCGCGGACGCCAAGCGACGCCGCTTCGATACCGTTCTCGTCTATCGCTACGACCGATTCGCACGGTCCCTGCGTCAGCTCGTGAACGCCCTGGCCGAATTCGACGCGCTCGGAATTCACTTCGTCAGCCTGCACGAAGGAGTCGATACCTCGACGCCGAACGGCCGACTCGTCTTTGGCATCTTCGCGTCGATTGCAGAATTTGAACGGGAATTGATTCGCGGCAGGGTGCGCTCTGGATTGGCAGCAGCGAAAGCGCGCGGCACCCGTATCGGTCGCCCCAACTCGGCAGTGGATGTCGCCAGGATTGCCCAACTGCATGCGTCCGGGCTGTCGTGGCGCGAGATCGAGCGAACGGTAGGCGTCAGTGCGAGAACAGCGCGACGCTCTCTCGCAGTGCGTGGCAAAACCCTGTCCGTTTCGGCGTCTGCAAGTGCTTCATAATGCGAGATGAGTTGAGTGCGATACGCGCGGGGCGAATCCATCAGATTTTGCCCCGCTGTGGGAGCTGGGAGAGGCTGCGCCTGCGGAAAGCGGGTTGGAATCGGAGTGGTGAGCGTGCCCGGCGTGCGCGAGGAGGTGAAATGACAGAGACCGAAGTACTCATTTTCGCCGCTCAGAAAAACAATCCGGCCCCGCCTCAGGCCTAGCTGTATCAATCGGTGCCTTATTTCATCATCAGATAGCGGCCACCCGCCAAGTTTACTCGGTGGAAGGAGCCGACGCCGTCATCTAATTAGCCCCGTGCGATCATCTCACCATCAATGTATGAACTGCCGGAACATGACCAGCCCGAATGAAATGAGCATCAGACTGCCCATGGTTGCAAGCGCCATCCCAAAGAGAAAGCGGCTGACTGCCCGAATCCGGCTTTCGGGGTAAAACCGCGTGTGCAAGCTGACTATCTGTGAATATTTGTAACTGAGACGGGGATATTTGATCTTTTGGCCTTCCGGCATACAACGCTGCACTTCCTCCAGCATAATCTCGCGGCACAGGGCAACTCCCGTGCCGCAGAGGGCAAAAACTGCTACTGATCCTAAAACCCAGAGTGTACCTAATGGCATGGCAGCCTCGCTAATGTCCCGAGTATATCTCCGAAGGTCGCGGGAGGAAGAACTGTAGTACCTTCGGGGGATGAACAGTCCGTCACTGCAACTCCGCCGCTGATCGGCGCGATATTTAAGCCGACGCTACCAGTAAACGAAAATGGTCCTGACAAGTTAGCTGGGGATAGCGAATTTAATTGGATGTTCTAGTCCTGGAATACACGATAATGCGGTATCGAGATGATATTCTCTCCGCTCCCCAACGCTATGCAATTCCTGCGGGAAAGGGAAATGAGAATCAATGGACAGGCATCAGCAACAGCTTGTGGCAAACAGCGTACCAGAATTCCTCGCGCTCGCAGGTAAGTTCAAAGATCAATGGTTCCAAAAGGAGAAGAATTGGGGACCTTGGTTTCGCGGCCACGGTGACGCGCGTTGGGAGTTGATGCCGAAGCTATATCGCGACAAACCTCCTAAGAGGGGAAGACGGCTCATCGAGGATGAACTTCGGCAAGAGTTCATGATGCGGGCTCCAAGCCTAAGCAATGAACGGCCTCAGAACTCGTGGGAGTGGTATTTCCTCATGCAACACTCTGGAGCGCCCACCAGATTACTGGACTGGACTGAGTCCGCCCTGATCGCCCTTTACTTTGCTATGAGAGACAAAAAAAACGATGCTGATGCTGCTGTTTGGGTGCTTGAACCCTGGCTCTTAAACAGAGCAGTTCTTAAGGCTGCCGAAGTCATTCCTCCCGGTCTAGAAGAGGGTTTGTTCAAGGCCGACGCGGACCGATACAAACCTTGGCTACCGGATCGATACGAAATGTCTACTGATTTAAAAGAAGAACTACCGGTTGCAGTGTATCCAACTCACTTTGCACGAAGGATCAGTTCTCAACGATCTTGCTTCACGGTCCACGGTTCACGTCCTGATGGTTTTGATCGACTCCCTGAGGAGGCTAATGCGGGGCTGGCGAGGATTGTCATCCCCTACGCAGCCGTTCACCAGATAGAAGACAACCTCTCTGTTGCTGGAATCGACGAGCTAACAATTTTTCCAGATTTGGATGGCTTGGGACGTTTGCTCACTATGATGCTTCGTGATGAATCTCGCGAATAAGGGAATGCTTCGCGCCTGAATGAACGAAAGTAGGACCAACGCCTGGCCGTCGCCAGGCTGGACAATCGAACTACGGTTAACAAAGTTCCTACCTCCTCTTAACCCGCCACTTTCTTCGCCTGCGCGCGGTATCCTGTGTAACCTGTTCCATCGCTTTTTGCCGCTCTGGAGATTGTTGCTCTTCCATCGGAAGACGGCACGCGCCGCAGCTCATCGTGGTATTCGCGTGTATCCTTAGCAATTCCAATCCTCACTGTACCGAACCTCGTAACAGCGTCCCGAGTCCGTCGCGCAAATCATGGCGCCTTCCAAATCACGTTCTTGTCCTTGTCAAACAGGACGAGAGAGGCGACGGACGTCTTGTGTGTTTCTCCTGTGCTAGGTGTGACCAGGCTGACTGCTCCGATGGCTGCCTCAAAGCCCCTGCTGTCACTCACGATCAGCCCATCTTCAGCCATCGTCGTTCCGGTTTTATTGTTGTCTCGCGAAATCGACAGAAAGGTCGACGTCAGGAGAGCGTTCGGACCATTGTCGCCGGACAGTACTATGCCTCCGCCCAAGCCGGTCCAGCCTGAATCAACTCTTACCTTCTCGTGACCGTCGGCATCGAACAGAACCAGTTGTGCCACGGGCGTTTTCGTTGTCTCGTTTACCGACAAATCTGCACGTATCTTGCCGCCGCTGTCCTTGAGGGCGAATTCGTTCGCCTCGACGATCTTCTTTGACGGGGCCTGGCCCATGACAACCAGCAAGGTGACGGCAATCAGTACCGCCGATCCAACTCGTTTAAGTCGGCGATTCTGTGTTTCCAGCTTGAAGAGCCTGTCCTGTAAGTCCGCGAACCCGCTTTGCTGGGAGTTCATTGGCTGCCTCCTCTAGCTCCAATGCCCGAGTCTATCAGGTAGCTTGAGGCGGTAGGATACTACTGCGGCACAGGTTCTGCGCTCCCCGCCTCTTCGCGGTAGTACTCTGCGATCCCATTTGACGAAGTCCGAAACCGACTCGCCGCCTGACTCCACGCATCCACCATCATCGTGCGCGGCGTTCGGAAACGTTGCACACTCTTCGATCATTTCTTCGGCCCACTGAGTCTGGGCACGCAGTAGTTTGCCGCGTCGGAGGCGAGTATGACGAGGCCGAAAACCTGCCGCTCCGGACACGGGACACTCAGCGACGGCTGCTCGGTCTCGACAGCCCGCTTGTCCCGCGCTTAGGATGCCGCCGTCTCCATTCCGCCCGAGCTTCTTTCAACTCGATTAGGTTTTTCTTCTGGTCGGCGCTCAAAAACTTGTCCCACTTATCGCGCAGTGTTTTTCCAAACCGGACTAATTCTGCTTCTGTCATGTTGCGAAGTTTAGAGCGGAGAGATTCAAGCCCGTCATCGCGGAAGCCAATCATCGGAGTTCTCCGGGGAACGGGAAAGGCAGAATATCACGAGTCATGTTGCTAACGAGTGCTAGAATCCGACTGCTTTAGCAGCGTCTCGTACTCCGTTCAATTGATGCTGTATCTTACCCGACTGCTTTTCAAAACCCGCAGTTCCACGCCTGTGTAGTTCACGCGCCACGTTACATCCGGGGAGGCTTCCTGAATTGCGAACCGTGACACAATCGAATCTATATTCGTGTGTATCCCTATATCAGAAAATCGTTTCCACAGTTGGAACAACTCGGGCATACCATCGAACCGTTAAGTAGGGAGAAATAAAATGACGAAACCTTTAGCAGTCGTTGCAGCAATACTGATGCTGTGCTTGCCAGCGTTTGCCAAAGACCATTCCGCCGAATACAAGATGGGCACGCTGGTACTGGTGCCGATGCACGTAGAGGATAAGAAACAGACCTCATACACGGACACCACTGACTGTCACGACTCGCCGTTCGGGTTGCAATGCAGCGGCGGCATCGTTGACAACTATGACGGATGGCTGGTAGCAGAGATGCCCGACGGCACCAAGATGGCAATACAGAGGTGTGCTGGCGGAGCTAATGCAGCGGCGATCTTCCTGCCTTGTGGCATTCCCTATGTTCCAGTGCTCACCAAAGAGGACGGTACTGTTGTATTCCTGCATCATCTTTGGGGCTACCACGACAGCATCAAGGAACTCGCCGCCACAAGCAAGGTGCTATACCGTGTCGAACACAAGATGGGAGTCAAAGCGGATTACATTATGATTCCCGATCCCATCAACCCCAAGAAGGAAGGGACGTACATAGTCATTAAGCTGCCCAAGCAGCCGGAAGCGACCGAGCCCCAGCCAATGTCACCAGACAACGTCACTGCTATGTGCGCCTCGGGAAAGCTGTCGCCAGCGCTGCAAACCAAGTATTGCTCGCAGCTCAAGAAGCCTTAGAGTCGGTTGCCACGTTATCGGTCAGCCGATATTCTGACTTTTGAGTTTCCTGCAACACGGACAGCCGGGCACGGTGACACCTTTGCCGCCCTGGACGACTGACCGCGGTTCGTCCACAAACGTAGACAAATCGTGACGCCGGATTTCCTTTTGTAATTCGCGGAGTAGAACGGATTTCTGCGCGGTGGACTCCTGGGTGGTGTGCTGAAGAACGGGGAAATGGTTTTACACTAGCGCTCACTTAGTCGGAAGCAGTGGCGGGCGCGGCCCAAAGCCGGGCCACTCTGGCATTCCGGGTTGATCTGCCGGTGTCCAAAAAACAAGCGGCCCGTTGCCTCTGTCTCTTCTTATCCACTCCCAAGCCCACGCAGGGAGGAAGCCGAAGCCATCATTCACATCTATAGCGCATATAAATACCGTGGCTCCTTCCATTCCGGGTACACGCAAAATCTTTCGGCATATTGTCTCGGCATCACTGGAAGACCATATCAACCAGCACTGAATGGCGTAGCGCATCCAATCAAATGCCTCCGAGTCAATGGTCTTTTGTATTTCAGCAACCACCTGCGGGGAAGCGTTAGGGTACGTTAGCCCTACGTGAAGGAAGCGCGGGTCTCTCAACGCGTCTCTCCCTTGGTTCCGGAGTTTAAGTCTTCAACGGGCTTGTGGCCCAACCCTTCAAGAACTAGCGGTGAGGCTGAAATTTCTTTGCCCTTTGCAGCAAATTCCTGCCGAACGTGTTGGTAGGCAACCACTTCACCGCCTTCCAGCGTTGCCTCAAGAGGGTGATTATGACCATGAATCGCAATGACAACAATTCCTAAAATGGCGACAGCCAGTAAGGCATAAATGCAAAGCCGCAGTACACTCGGTTCGGCTGTTTGTCTGGACACAACTGCCAGTCCTAATGCGACGAATACAGCGACCAATGCCACCTTTCCTACGACCCCACCAAAACGAACCCGCAACAATGATTTTGAGCTGAGGCCTAATTTACCAAGGAGTTCGTCCAGTTCAAACTTGTCGTTGGCCATATTGCCCACGATTATACCCGCTGCAACTAGGCTGTCGGAGATAATTAAGCTCCTGAACCCACCAGTCGTGGGGCTGGCGAGAGTACTGCGGAGTACTGCGGACGGGCCGCGCTTTCTTTTTGCTCGGTGGTATAATGTTAGTCTGGAGGAACGCGATGAGCACGGCAGCAAGACCAAAATTGCAGATGCACAAAGAATTGGTCGTACTCGAAGTAGCGAACACGAGTGAACTAAGAGAACGTTTGAAAGACCAGACAGCTCAAGGGCTGGACTTGTTCCAGGTGGTCCCTCACGGGACAGGCTTTGTAATTATATTCAGTAAGGAAACACCTTTTCGGCCTAGCTGAAACTCCAGGCATAAAAATGGAGGCAGCGGTGGGACTCGAACCCACTAAGATCAGATTTGTCACGCTGTCACGCTTTCAAGCGAATCTCATCATGCAGTTCATCGAAATATGCGATAACAACAACGAGAAGTCCTGGGTCGCGTTGCTTGGCCCATTAGCGGATTTGCTTCTGGTCTTCTGACGACATGTTTTTACCAAAGATTATGCGGGTCAACCACCGCGGATCGATTTGAACGTTAGGGCCTGAGCCGCGCGCTCGAAGCAGCCCGCACTTCTTCCTCGTTGCTCCGCTCTGGTCGCTTGTACACTAAGAACTCCGCGCTCTTGTCCGAGTCATTGACATCGAACGGCGCATATTCTCCGTAGTTCACTTCAATGGTGTTTTGGAATAGAGGCCCTCGTTCAAAAACTCTAGGCAGTAGCCGGTGTGGTCAGCCGCGTACTTGGCCCACAGGCTTAAATTGTTCCAGCGCTTTGTCATGGAATAGACGCGAAATTGCTCCATTTGGCCATTGAGGATCTTTGACAGTTCGCGTTGGAACCACTCGCCTGCTTGGGCTTGAAGACGTCATTGAGTGCGTCGTTTCCGACCAGCTTGCTCAAGGCCACCAAGAGTTAAGGCGCTGCCTCCCGCCTTGTTTATTTACGAAGGGTTGGCCGTGCGAGCATACTGCTCGGCCTCCGCCTTCAGTCCCAGAGCGCGACATGTCAGTTCTAGCCATCTCCAGATTTGGGACTTCTTGATATAGCTGGCATCGGCCATTTGAGCGCCCTTCTCGAGTTCTTCTTTTGCCTTCGTATAGTCTTGGAGGTTGTAATAGGTCATCCCTAGTTCGAGGTGGGCGCGATACTCAAGGGAGCGGGGGAGGCCTCCAAGTTTTAGGGCTTCGGTGAGTTTTTGCTCTGCTCTCGTGTAGTCATCGGCAGCCAGATAGCAGTGGCCCAAATAGAATGCGACGCCTTCTCGGTATTCCTGAGGCGACTTTATCTCCTCTAAGACAGGCAGAGCCTCTTTCCAGCGGCCAAGATCGGCAAGGATAAATGCACGCCGGACTTGGATCGCATCGCAAAGGTCACTGGAACCCGGGTCTTTCAGTGTTAATCTATGTTTCTTGAGAGCCGCATCAAATCTGCCTAGCGCCGCCTCCTGGTTTCCCCCTTGGCGCCAGAGGAAGTTTGCGTCTTCAAAATCGAGAAAAAGATCTGCGGCCGCAAGTTTTTCGTCTGTTGGGGGGCTCGATACTCGATGCTTCTCTATCAAAGCGCGAGCTGCGTTCAGTTGGGCGGTTGCGGCTTCTTCCTGCCCTAGTGTTTGCAGTGTATTAGCGGCGTAGAGCAGCGGCCACGCTTTCTCAAGCGGATCTGGCGTGTTTTGTACAAGTTGAATGAATTCGTTGTAAGCCTCTGCGTACTTACCTTCGTCTACTAGTTCGCACGCATGCAGAAGGCGTTGTTCATCCATATCCGGCTCGCAAGGTAGGGGGCACCTGATGCATCACGGCTAGCGATAGCCGAGTTTAGTATACAGTCGGACATGTCAGTGCGGGCTCAAATCTAGGCCAGCCGACCCCGACCCCGCAGGGATTCAGCATCAAGAGTGGCACTTCCTCTGGGTCGTTTCTCTGTGTCGGCGTTGAACATCCATTTTGCAAATCTTAGCCAAATCGGTACCGGCTCCGGTGCCGGATTGGGCGGCCAGATTGGTTTTATGAGTTCCGGAGGCCCCTCACCTGGCGAGTAGGGAGGCCTCATCCCTTTGGGTTTGAAGTACGGGGGCGCGGCGAACGCCCAGCCGCCACCGCCGCTGTTATTGCCGCTAATGTGGTTGGTAACCCGCTTCACTTTTCTGCCGTGCGCATGAAGTACAAAATTGCTGTAACAACGATTGCAAACGCAGAGTTGTGAAATACCGTCGCCCACATATCGCTACCCGCCGCGTGCCGGGCGAGCATGAAATCTGTTGCAATTCCAAACGACCAGAGCGTGATGAATACCAAAAGATAGAAACGCCACTTGGCTAGCTTTATCTCGCCCATACCCAGTCGATTCTGAATTCCCGTGTGACGCTTGGGTTTTGTGTCATGTTGTCCGCTAAAGTTGCAAGCTCGACTGTCGGCGCTCGGAGCGGTCGGTTATGGAACATATTCCCCATTCTGGGAACATTCATCAGCGGCCAGACCCACTTCAACAGCGAGCGCTCCACCGGCTGACGCCAGCATATCTAGCAGCCCTCCTCCAAGCAACCTCGCAAGTTCAACAGAGCACCTCCGGCGCGAATAATGTTAACTCGTTGTGGAACTTTGTTCCGAACACACGGATTCATAGCAAGATTGAGCACATTGACCCGCCCGTTAGCCGTCACACCACAACATACGGGGGCCAAACGCAGACGAATGCCGTTTAAAGGTTGGGACCAAGAGGTCACGGCGAACGGGTTTCGATACAAGCTGACTAGAACGGCCCGCTGGCGTTGGAGTTCGATGGATTGGTTGACAGAGAGAGAGTTTTTTCCAGTGGGGATTCCTGGGGATGGTGATCAACGATTCCTAACGATCGTGATCGCGATTCCTGGATGATCGTGATCAGTGTTCCGACGGAAGGTGATCAGTGATTCCGGGATGATCGTGATCACTTAGTCGTGATCCTCGGAACGCTGATCACGATCAGCGGGGAACACTGATTACCTTCATCGGAATCCGCATTTTCCAGCGGAAATAAAGGGAAGGCATATGTATATCACTTACCACAGAGGCGGCAACCAAGGGAAAAAAGAAACTATGAAGTACGAAATTCTAGACATCCGACCCGTCCAGTAGAACAGCGCGGATGGCAATATGAAGCTCTATCAGTCGAAGCTGATAGCTACTAAGCCGAGGGCAGGTCGCGCAGAATGGGGCTCTCTCACGCTGCCTCCATTGCGGACGAAAGAGCCAAAGCAACAACAAAGGAGACGGGGCCGCGCGTCCGTCGTGGATGCCGCGAGAATCGCCCGCCTGCGAACGCCAGGGCCGCACGGTGCGGGAGATCGCGGACGAGCTTGGGTACTCCCGCAGCCTTGTCCACAAAACCATTGCGAATGGCGTGTCAATTGGCGTTGCAAACGCAGCCCATTAGGGACACCCTAAAATTGTCCACGAAAGAAATGTTTCCGAGACGCGCTACGGACGAAAGGGCCAAAGCAAAAACACAGGAAGGGGCCGCGCGTCGCGTGCGCTCTCTTGTGAAATTATCGCGGGATGAAGTTCCGCAGAGTTAGCTAATGGAGGCGCGGGGCGGAATCGAACCGCCGATAAGAGTTTTGCAGACTCTTGCCTTACCACTTGGCGACCGCGCCCTTGTACCCAATTCTATACCCAAAACTGTACCCAAACTGCCCTTTTAACGCCTATTTGCCCCGGATAATGCCCCGCCAAGTCGCTGATTCCTAATGACGCCGTTAGGAACGACGGGTTTTGCAGACCTTTGCCTTACCACTTGGCGACCGCGCCCTGGTTGCAAGGAGCTCATACCAGGAGCCCAACAGCTCCCACGTGAAGGGCGTGTTCAAGCCCTGGACCAAACAATTGCCACAATGATACCATCATCTCGGTCGACGATTTTCACCCAAATCTTGCTCCCCTGTTGAAAAATGAATCCAGCTCGTCGCGCGCCATGGGCCATCGCGTTTGAGGCGCAAAAGGTCCTGCGCGGCCCGCAACAAGATTGTTTCACAGCCGATGGCCGTCAAAAAAGCCAGCAGCGACCGCGTTGACGCTGCTGGCTGCTTCCTGTACGATAACTTCGATAAGGGCGCTTAGCTCAGCGGTTAGAGCGTTCGGTTTACACCCGAAAGGTCGTCCGTTCAAATCGGACAGTGCCCACCATTGTGTTGCAGGACCTGTGAAGTTTCCGCCCTTCAGCAAGTACGTAGCTCAGTTAGCATGCTGCCACCGCCGCGAGATGCGTCAAAGATCCTTGTAATATTTGCATCCGCCCATTACTTGGTGTCCCCCGACTGTTCCTCGCTTGCCAATCAATAAGGATCCTTTTTGCCACTTGCCGGAGGGCCCTTTTTGCCGAACCTTGAAGACAACGAACACAGGGAGCAGAATCGCCGTGTGTAACGTATCACTCATCCGTGCGCTGATCGCAAAACCAATGAATCCGGCCGGCCCGTCTTCGCGTTTCTCGTTCAACAGCCAGCGCAACAACCTCTTCTCGTGACAGGCGGAG
>Ga0210394_10000609_pt1 | contig 71862 bp, 60 predicted proteins | sample IncBWC12MmetaG_FD_160121 | JGI IMG/M metagenome (GOLD analysis project Ga0210394, IMG submission 160121) | Forest soil microbial communities from Barre Woods Harvard Forest LTER site, Petersham, Massachusetts, United States - Inc-BW-C-12-M | ecosystem: Environmental > Terrestrial > Soil >... | reverse complement strand
GAGGAATCCCGCGCGATCATATCCATAAGATTTTTGATCCGTTTTTCACGACGAAGCCCGGCGGCCGCGGGACGGGGCTGGGATTATCGGTGAGTTACGGAATCATCAAAGAGCATTCCGGAAAAATTGATGTTCGCTCGACACCCGGGCGCGGAACATCGTTCCATGTCGAGTTTCCCGCGGTGAGGAAAGCGGTTCATGTCTAAGGGCTCCATTCTAGTAGTTGATGACGAATCGGAAATTCGCGAGGGGCTGGAACTTCTGTTGAAGACAGAAGGGTACCAGGTGTCCAGCGCAGAGACGGCGCAGTCTGGCCTGACCAGGTTGGAAGAGCGTCCGTACGACCTGATGCTGTTGGACGTGAGCCTGCCGGACAAGAACGGCATTGATATGTTGAAGGAGATTCATCGTCAGGATCCGCAAATGCCGATCGTGATGATTACGGCGTATGGTTCCATCGAAATGGCGAGAGCGGCGTTCAAGAGCGGGGCGATGGATTACATCACCAAGCCGTGGTCGAACGACGAATTACTGGCCCAGGTGGCGCAAGCGGTGGAAGCGCGGCGGCTGCGGGACGAAAACGTTCAACTGAAGCGGGCGCTGAAACAGCGGTTCAATTTTCCAAACATTATCGGTAAGAGCGACAGGATGCATACGCTGTTTGACCTGGTGACGCAGGTGGCGGCGTCGCGGTCCACAGTGCTGATCAGCGGGGAGAGCGGGACGGGAAAAGAGTTGATCGCGAAGGCGATACACTCGGCGTCGCCTCGGGCGGACAAGGCATTTGTTCCGGTGAATACGGGATCGATTCCGGTGGACTTACTGGAATCGCAATTGTTCGGGCACGTAAAGGGCGCATTCACCAGCGCAGTGACGTCCAAGAAGGGACTTTTTGAAGTGGCGGATCAGGGAACGATCTTCTTTGACGAGATCGCTACCGTAAGCCCGGAAACGCAGGCCAAGCTGCTGCGCGTGATTCAGGAACGCGAATTCATGCGGCTGGGAGGTACGGAGCAGCTCAAAGTAGACGTCCGAATTGTGGCCGCCTCTAATATCGATTTGCTTTCTTTGGTGAAGGAAGGGCGATTCCGGGAAGATTTGTATCACCGGTTGAACGTGATTCACCTGCAATTGCCGCCATTGCGGGATAGGAAAGAAGATGTGCCGCTGCTGCTGGCGCATTTCATGGAGCGGTTTTGCCAGGAAAATGGGAAGCCGCTGCGGCAATTCATGCCAGCGGCCATGAAGCTGTTGATGGATTACGAGTGGCCGGGAAATGTGCGAGAACTGGAAAATGTGGTGGAGCGGACGGTGGTATTGTCCACGCAAGAGCGCGTGGACGTAGATTTATTACCGGATTCGGTGCGCAGCAAAGAGATCGTGAAAGGCGTGCGGCTGCAGCTTTCGGAGTTCTTGCCACCACTACCGGGTGAGTCTGGATCACGGACGGCGGCGGATAACCCGAATCCGTCGCTATTCCAGATCATTGATGAAGTTGAACGGCGCGTTATTGTCGACATGTTGGAACGGACGTCCTGGAACCAGACGGAAGCCGCTGAGCGATTCCTGATCCCGCTGTCCACGTTGAACCAGAAGATCAAACGACTGGGGATCGATGTGCGAAAAAAGGGGCGTTCGGAAGACGGAGTTGGAGCGGCGAGCGGGAAGTGAGTTCGTAGGCGAATTCATTGTGAGTTCGTTCCATTTTGGAACGCGGTAATTCCAAGAATCCCACTAATTTATACTTGCATCCCTGGCGGAGACTCGGCAGAGTGAATTCCCATGATTCTGCGCCTCTCGGATTCGCTCGCTCGGCTGTTGGTGCTATGCGCATCCCTGATTTTGGCGGGGACCCTGTCCTATTTCGGGATTCGCACTGCAATGGCCCAGGTGGAATCTGAGGGGCAGACCAGCAAGGAACTGGAACGAGCGACGCGGCTGGAGCCAAAAAATCCCGAGTATTGGTTCCGGTTGGGACACTTCCAGCAGTTCAATCTCGAGGATCCGGATTCGGCGAAAGCGCAGGCCTCGTTTCAAAAAGCCATTTCGATTCTGCCTTCTTACACGGATGCGTGGTTGGAATTGGCGACTACGGAGGAGTTGAACGGGCAAGCCGCCGAGGCTGGCGAAGCGTATGCGAAAGCGAAGCAATCGTATCCGGCTTCCGCGGATGTTGCTTGGCGATACGGCAATTTTTTGTTGCGGGCGGGAGAGCTCCCGGAGGCGTTTGGGGAGTTACGACGGGCGATAGACGCCGATCCGCTACGCGCGGCCGCGACTTTCTCACGCGTGTACCGAGCAGACCCAAACATCGACGAAATTCTGGACAAGGTTTTGCCCGCGAAGAAGTCCGTGTACGTGGACGTGATCGCGGAGGCAGCGGGATCCGGGCAACTGGCCGTCGCGAAAACGGTGTGGGGGCGATTGCTGGATTTACATCCGCAACTGGAGATCAGGGAGTTCGCCCCGCTGGTGTCGCGGCTTATCGATGCCAAAGACGACGACGCGGCGCGTAAAGTGTGGGAACAAGGAACCAGCCGGATGGGCTTGCCGCCACTTTTGCGGCCGCAGGGATCGGTGGTGTGGGATCCGAGTTTTGAATCGGGAATAAAGGGCACAGGATTCGCGTGGAATTTTGCGCCACTGGCGCAAGGAGTTCAAGCGGAACTCGACACTACAGAAAAGATGACCGGGAGCAAGTCGTTACGACTGTCGTTTGACGGCAAGAACAATCCGAATCTGGATATTGCGTGCACATTTGGGATCGTGGATCCCGGACGGCAATACCTATTCTCCGGGTGGATCAAAAGCAAGGACATTACGACCGAGCAGGGAGTGCGATTCCACATTCAAGCGCTGGGAGGGCCAAACCCGGCGGTAATCGCAACAAGGGAGCTGCACGGGACGAATCCATGGACACTTATCGAAGAGGCATGGACCGCGGAACCGGGCGTGCATCGAGTACGCATCTGCGTCAACCGTGAACCGAGCGACAACCCAGACGTGCGGATTTCCGGCACCACCTGGATCGAGGATGTGAATCTGGCGCCAAAGCCGCTGGAGCATCCGCGGCCATGAGGATATATCGGTTAGCATTCTGCGCGCTTCTGGCGTTTTGTGTGCTTGCGTACGGTGGAGTAGAGGAGTGGTCTCAGGCAGTGCTGGAAGCGGGTGCGGGCCTGTTGCTGCTGGGGTGGGCGTTTCGGCAGAACAGGAAGAAGACAGAACAGGTGACTATTTCGCCGCTACTGTTTCCGCTGGTGGGGTTCGCGCTGGTGACGGTGGCGCAACTGGTGCTGCATACGACTGCATCCGCGTATCACACCAGGGTAGAACTGCAATTGTTGGCGGCCTACATAGTGTTGCTATTTGTGATGATGCAGTCGTACTACCGGCCAAGTCACTGGCGGGGCTTCATCTGGTTTTTGATGGGGCTGAGTTTCTTTGTATCGATTTTCGGGATACTGCAGCATTTGACGTTCAACGGGAAACTGTACTGGTTCCGGGTGCTGAGGTACGGGGGATATCCGTTTGGGCCGTACGTGAACCGAAACCATTTCGCAGGATTTGCGGAGCTATTGATTCCGGTGGCGCTGGTGCCCTTAGTGTTGGGAAAAGTCCGGAAAGAACGGCTGTTTATCGTAGCGCTGTTCGCGCTAGTGCCGATTGTGGCTTTGCTGCTTGCGGCGTCGCGCGGAGGCATCGTGAGTTTCGCGGTGGAAATGCTGGTGCTGATGTTGGTGCTGCTGGCGCAACGGGTGCGCGGACGAGCGGTGGTTTTGGTGGGGATGGTGGTGCTTGTTGCGGTGCTTGCGGTCTCCTGGATTGGAGTGAGGCAGGTCTTACAGCGATTCGGCAGCTATCAGTCGATGGATATTTCTTTGGGGAAGCGCGGCTCCATGAGCCGAGATAGCTGGCGAATTTTCATGGATCATCCGGTGTTGGGAACCGGACTTGGGACACTGCAACTGGTATTTCCGCCGTACGAATCGCTGTATGACGCCAAAATTGTGAATCACAGCCATAACGACTATCTGGAGGCGCTGGCGGAAACGGGAAGCCTGGGAGGGCTATGTTGCCTATGGTTTCTCTGCGTGCTGGTGGCGGAATCGTGGAGGGGCCTGCGAAACGTGGGAAGCAGCTTTGGAGCAGCGGTGAATTTATCGGGACTGGTGGGGTGTAGCGGATTTCTGGCGCACAGCGTTGCGGATTTCAATCTACACATTCCGGCAAACGCACTGCTGTTCCTGATAATGGCGCAACTGGCCACGCTGCAGATGCCAAAATCGCCGAACGCCAGGTTGGAAGCAGAAGAGTTAACTGAAATGCAAATACATGGAAAAGCTGAGTCACAGGCCTAGCACTCAAGGTATACTACGCTGAGGGGGACATCGATCCTAATGGGCCTTTTCCGAACCATGGGCCGGCACACTTGTGTCTGCGCAGCTTCAGCATTGGGTTGTGCAATGCTGTTGTGGAACAGCCCCCTGGACGCACAAGACGTTTCTGTCGTACAGACTCAACAACAAGCGAACGATCGAATCAAGGCTTTGTCGTTAGAGGCGAAAGGTGTTTCGCACGACTACGTAATAGGCAGCGGCGACCTTTTGGGGATTTCCGTGTTTGATGTACCGGAACTGACGCGGGACGTACGGGTGAGCCAGTCCGGGCAGATCAGCATTCCACTGGTGCCGGTACGACTTCAGATGACGGGGCTGACGGAATCCCAAGCCGAGCAGAAAATCGCAGAGGTTCTGGAAGCGAACGGGCTTGTGAGCCATCCGGAAGTCGGAGTGATGGTGAGGGAGCACAAGAGCAAGCCGATCACGATTGTCGGTGCGGTGGTGCATCCGATGGTGTATGAGGCGGACCGGATAGTTACGCTGCTGGAAGCCCTGGCGGAAGCAGGAGGAGTTTCACCGGACGCAGGCGACACGGTGATCGTTACGCGGGCGCATACAGTTGCATTTGTAGCGATACAGGATGTGGAACCGATCAAAGAGCAGCAAAAAGCGCCAGGTGCGGGAGAACCTCCGCCATTGGATGTTGCGCCGACGACTGCAAAGACGGCTCAGGAAGTGGCGGCGGCACCGGTATTCCCAACGGAGAAGCAGATGGCGGACGCAGCAGCAGCAACGCCAGCTCTTGCGGTACCAGCAGCGGCCGCATCGCTGCCCAGCGAAGGCGCTTCCTCGTCATCGAACATCATTACCATCAACCTGAATGAATTACTGGAAAAGGGCGACACGCAGAACAACATCACCCTGCTGGCTGGCGATGTTATCACCGTGCCGCACGCGGGGATCGTATACGTGCTGGGAGCAGTGAATCATCCTGGCGGTTTTGTAGTTTCCAATGACCGCACGGAACTGACGGCGTTGAAGATTCTAGCGCTGGCCGGAGGCACAACTAACATCGCCAAGGTGCACAATGCGGTAATCATCCGTAAGGATGGACAAGGCAAGGAGACGGAGCAGCAAGTGGATCTGAAAAAGATCCTGGACCGGGAAAACGAAGATATGAAGCTACGAGCGAGCGACATTCTTTATGTGCCGGACGACCTGAAGAAACAAGTGTTAATCCGGACGTTGGAACTCGCAATTGCATTGGGAAGCGCGGTAGCCGTTTTCCGGCTGGCGTACCACTGAGAAAGCGGAAATGTACGAAGAGCCCAAACTAAACGGACACGCGGGATCGACGAATGGCGCAGTAGAAGTGATCCCGGCGCCAGCCAGGTTTACCGCGATCGACTTATCGCCGCGTGAACCGCATCTGTACGATTACCTGCTGATTCTGCGGAAGCATCAATGGTTGATCCTGTCTTTTCTGATAACTGTAGTCACGGTTGTCAGCATCGCCACATTCCGGATGCGCCCGGTGTACGTGGCCAAGTCCACCATTGAGATAGACCGAGAGAACTCGAGCATCATGCCATTTCCCGGCACGGATTCGTACGACTACATGATGGACCTGGACAATTACATCGAGACGCAATCCAGGATCCTGGCGAGCGAGACTTTAGCGTTGCAAACGGTTCGAAACAGTGGCCTGGCCGCGCATCCGGATTTTTCGGGCGGCGGACCAATTTCTGAAGCAATCGCCACGGGATCACTGGCCAACCAGAAAAAACCGCCGGAGATCGGTGCGTTCCTAGGCAGTTTGAGCGTGAAACGAATTCCCAACAGCCGACTACTGGAAGTGAGCTTCGAATCGACGGACCCCCAACTTGCTGCCCGAATCCTGAATTCACATCTGGCGAACTACATCGAGCAAAATTATCGAAGCAAATATGACGCAACGACGCAGGCCTCGAAATGGCTGGAGGGGGAGCTCGACGAACTAAGGGTGAGAGTGCAAAAGTCGGAGAGCGCGAGGATCGAATACGAACGGCAAAATCAGATCTGGAGCGTAGACGACAAATCCAACATCACGACGCAGAGGCTTTCCGATCTGAACAAGGAGCTGACCGACGCACAGACGGAGAGCTTGAAGCGAGAGGCGCTATACGAATTTGCGGAGGCCGGGGACCTGGACGGGGTACCGCAACTGCGCGACAACACGGTATTGCAGGATATGCAAAAAAAACGCGGTGACCTGGCGGTGATGTATACCGATGCGGTCAATCAATACGGCCCAAATTTTCCGAAAGTGCAGCGATTACAAGCCCAGATTAAGGAAGTAGACGATCAGATTATCCGGGAGCGTAAAGGGATCATCGTTCAATTGAAGAATGATTATCGCGAAGCGAAGCAGCGCGAGGAGCTTTTGAGCAAGGCGCTGGACCAGCAAAAAACGGACACGAACCTGATGTCAGAAAAGCTGGTGCAGTACAACATACTGAAACGCGATGCGGAATCGAATAAAGCGCTGTATGACGGCTTGCTCACGAAACTGAAGGAAGCCGGGATTACGAGAGGGCTGCAGTCGTCAAACATACGAATTATGGATCCAGCGATGGTGCCTTCGACGCCAGCCAGACCGGCGAAGGCGCGGAATATCGCATTGGCATTTCTGGTCGGACTGCTAGGCGGAATTGGTCTAGCGCTATTGCGCGAATATCTGGACAATACGGTGAAGACACCCGACGACGTGGAGATATTAGCGCGGTTGCCGTCCCTGGCGGTTGTGCCCGCCTTTGGGGATAGCAAGGGTTCCAACAACAGGAAATTTCTGAAGGGTACCTCTTCGAATGGCCACGAGAAACGTATCGAACTCGTGGCGCAGCACCTGCCTAAATCGCAGATGTCCGAGGCGTTCCGAGCGTTGCGAACAGCGTTGTTGCTTTCGCGGGCTGATAAGCCACCGCAAGTTATTCTGGTGACAAGCGCACTGCCACGCGAGGGCAAGACGACTGCCGCAGCTAATCTTGCTGTAACGTTGGCCCAATTGGGCGACAAGACCGTGCTGGTGGACGCGGACCTCCGTAAGCCTGGTATAGGGCGATTACTAAATCTTGGGAGTGGAAAATACGCGGGCTTAAGCTCGTACTTGGCGGGAGTATCGACACTGGATCTGGTGACGGTGCAACACCCCGCGATTCCCAATCTTGCGGCGATTCCAACCGGGCCACTGCCACCCAACCCAGCGGATCTGCTTTCTTCGCACAAAATGTCGGATGCGATCGCGGAGTTGCGGAAGACCTATAAATTTATTGTAATCGACTCGCCGCCGGTCATGGCTGCGACGGACGCGGTGATTCTGTCGGTGCAAGCAGACGGCGTGCTGCTGGTGGTGCGTAGTGGCGAGACACCGAAGGAAGCGTTCACGCGCACGAGAGATCTGTTGACGAGCGTGAATAGCCGACTGCTCGGCGTGGTATTGAATGCGGTGGATGCCAGCGCGCCGGATTATTACTACTCGTATCGTTATTATCCTTACTCGTATGGTTATGGCCCACAGGAAGCTTTGGAAAGTACTCATTCAGAACTTAGAACGACCGCTGCCCCCCGGTCCGCAAAGCACGACGACGAAGATTCCGACAAACTCTAAGGAGGCAGTGTGCGTTACCTGATCACGGGCGGTGCTGGATTTATCGGTTCTCATCTTGCGGAGAGGCTGTTGGGGCAAGGCGAGCACGTTGTGCTGCTGGATAACTTGTCCACGGGCAGCATGGAGAACATAAGACATCTGAAGGGCTCGGAGCATCTGGAATATCATCTCGACGGAATCGAAAACCGGCAACTTCTGGCGGAATTGGTTGATGACGCCGACGTAATTGTACATTTTGCAGCCGCGGTGGGCGTGAAGTTGATCGTGGAGAGCCCGGTTAGAACGATCGAGACGAATGTGAATGGGACGCAGGGGGTTTTGGAGGCCGCGTGTAAGAAGCGGAAATTGGTGCTGATCGCTTCGACGTCGGAGGTGTACGGCAAGAATACGAATATACCGTTCACCGAGGATGCGGACCTTGTTTTGGGGCCAACGACGAAGGGGCGCTGGAGTTATGCGGCATCGAAGGCCCTGGATGAATTTTTGGCATTAAGTTACTGGAAAGAAAAGAAGCAGCCGGTGATTGTGGCGAGATTCTTCAATACCGTTGGTCCACGGCAGACAGGGCGCTACGGGATGGTGCTGCCGAACTTCGTGAAGCGGGCGCTCGCCAACGAACCGATTGAGGTTTATGGCGATGGCACGCAGTCGCGTTGCTTCTGCGATGTTCGGGACACGGTGGAATCGCTGCTGCGGCTGATTCCGCTGGATCGGGCCGTAGGCGAAGTCATCAATATTGGAAATACGGAAGAAGTCAGCATTGAGAATCTGGCCAAAATCGTCAAGAAGCAAACGAACAGCGCATCACCCATTCAATTTGTGCCGTACGATCAGGCTTACGAGCCGGGATTCGAAGATATGATGCGAAGGGTTCCCAGCATCGAGAAACTGGAGTCGTTTACTGGATTCCGGCCGCAGACCAGTCTGACGGAGATCATCGATCGAGTTGCGTCGTATTTTCGCCAGAAGGACGCAAAAGTGGTAGGGATAGCGGCGAAGAGTTCGAGCGCGTAATTTGTTTGGTTCGAAAACCAAATTAAGAAACGACGCTGTAGTGCTTTTCCGGTAGACCGCAATACAAAGTCATGCGCGGTCAAGGCCGCCAGGTCGGGTTCCAGCGAGAACGCGAAACCCTTGAGGCTCATAAAGGCGCACGCAATGGGCATTCAGGTCCGCAAAGGTTACAGAATTCAGGCTTGATGAACCACCCCCAGAAAGACACTCCGCGATACGAGTGGATTATTCTCCTGCTGTTTCTTGCTACCCTCCCGCTGGCCAATCCGTGGGTGCGAGGCGATGGTGTCGGCTATTACGCGTATGCTCGGGCGCCGCTGATCGAACACAGCCTAGACTTTGCCCATGACTATCAATCTGCCAACCAAAGTTTCCGCGAGGATCGTGTCGACGCGAATGGAGATCCGCTCGAGCGGTTCCGGACGCGCACAGGTCGTCTGGACAATCACTTCACGGTGGGCCCGGCGATGTTGTGGGCGCCGTTTCTGCTGGTGGCCCACGCAGGGGTATTGATTGCGCGTGCTCTGGGGTCAGGAGTGGCTGCGGATGGATTCTCCGCGCCGTACCGCTACGCGATGGCTGTGGGCACGTGCGTATACGGATTTCTGGCGCTACTGCTTTCGTATCGCTTGACGAGCAAGTACACAGCGGCGGTATGGGCGTTTCTAGCGTGCGTGGCAATCTGGTGGGCGAGTTCGCTGCCAGTGTACATGTACTTCAATCCTTCGTGGTCACATGCGCATTCGGCGTTCGCGGTGGCGCTTTTCTTGTGGTATTGGGATGCGACCAGGGGTGGCCGGAGCATCGCGCAATGGGTGATTTTGGGGCTGGCAACGGGATTGATGCTGAATGTCTATTACGCGAATCTGATGGCGGTGGCTGTGCTGGCTGTAGAAGGTGCAGGGGAATATGCCGCGATTCTAAAGAGGAAGCAATCGACGGGAAGAGAGGCTTTGGATTTGGCGAAGCGCTACCTCCTTTTTGGTCTTGTGGTTTGCATTTCGCTTCTGCCGACTTTTTATTCGCGCTGGGCGGTGTACGGGGGGCCGTTTGAAACGGGTTATCTAAAACTACGGGATTTTCTGTGGACATCGCCGGCGCTGATTCAGGTGCTTTTCTCAGCCAATCACGGATTGTTGGCGTGGACGCCGCTGCTGGCGATATCGCTACTGGGAATCGCGCTGCTGGCGCGCAGGATGCCTGAGGTCGGCGTGCCACTGGTAGCGGCCAGTTTCGCGTTTTACATGTTTTTTGCGCTGTATCCGGATTGGTCGGGGATTTCTTCGTATGGCAACCGATTTTTCGTTTCGTTAACGGCAATTTTCATAATTGGGTTAGGAGTTGCGCTGGAACGGTTTGCAAGAATGTTCCGCCGGGAACGCGTTGCGGTAACGGTGTGTTCGGCAATTCTGGGAGTTTTTGCGCTATGGAATCTTGGGCTGATCTACCAGTGGGGGACGCATTTGATTCCAGCCCGAGGGGCGATTTCTTTCCGCGAAGCTGCCTATAACCAAGTTTACATCGTGCCGCGACAATTGACCTCGCAGCTGAGGGCGTATATTTTTCGTCGGGGCGACCTGATGAAGCAGATCGAGCAGAAGGATGTAGAGCAATTGAAGAAGCAAGCGAATCCCTAAGGTGTTTACTTTAGAATTTCAGGAACTACTGGGCTTATTACGGAACGTAAACCTACGCTGCGATTCTGATACTCTTTCAACGATATCCGGCTACTCGAAAGTTGCGATGTATTCATGTCATCCATGACATCTAATCCGACGATTCCGGCCGCCGTAAATAAAGCGCGGACAGGCATGCTGACAACTCGTATCGAGCCGATGCGTGGTGGAATCGACCTGCGTCTTGGCGAGCTGTGGAGGTACAGGGAATTGCTATATTTTTTTGTCTGGCGCGATGTGAAAGTGCGCTACAAACAGACGGCGATCGGCGTTTTGTGGGTGATTCTTCAGCCCCTGCTGTCGATGCTGGTGTTCACGCTGTTCTTTGGGCGGCTGGCGAAATTGCCGTCCTCGGGCATTCCCTACCCGGTGTTCTATTTCGCGGCGCTGGTACCGTGGTTGTATTTCTCCACGGCGCTTGTGAGCGTAACGAACATTATGGTGGAAAATCAGCGAGTGATCACAAAGGTATTTTTCCCTCGACTGATCTTGCCGGTTTCCGCGGCGTTGTCGGGTATGGTGGACTTCGCGATTGGATTCGTAGTGCTGATCGTCTTCACGATAAGTTACGGGATACGGCCGGGGCCATATATTTTGTTGCTGCCGCTGCTTCTGGTGCTGGCGTTTTTGACGGTAATGGGGATTGGACTGTGGCTTTCCGCGCTCAACGCGCTGTACCGGGACGTGCGTTATTTGATTCCTTTTATAGTGCAATTCTGGATGTTGGCATCTCCGGTCGCATATCCGAGTTCGATGGTACCGGACCGCTACCGGTGGTTGTATGGATTAAATCCGATGGCGGGAGTGATTGATGGGTTTCGCTGGGCATTAACCGGGCGTGGGCAAGCGCCGAGTACCGTACTGATCGCCTCGATTGCCATGGTGATTGTTGCCGTTTTCGGAGGGCTGATTTTCTTCAACCGCATGGAAGGATCGATCGCGGATAGAGTATGAGCGCAACCGTTATCCAGACCTCGGGACTTAGCAAGCGCTACGAGCGAGGAGCAGCAGAAACGACCTCGCTGTTGCGAGACAGGCTTGCGCTAATTGTACGCGCACCGTGGAGAGCCTGGAGCCGGAAGAAGCAGGAAACGTTCTGGGCATTGAAGGATGTTTCGCTGGAGGTACAGGAAGGCGAGGTGCTCGGGCTGATAGGGCGGAACGGGTCAGGAAAAACGACGCTACTGAAGATTCTTTCGCGAATCACGAGGCCGACCGATGGGTGGGCGGAAATTCACGGACACATGGGAAGTTTGCTGGAGGTCGGGACTGGATTTCATCCGGAGTTGACCGGGAGAGAGAACACTTTCTTGAGCGGCGCAATCCTCGGGATGAGCAAGGAAGAGATCGCGCGGAAGTTTGATGAAATCGTGGCTTTCGCCGAACTGGCAGATTTTATTGATACCCCAGTGAAGCATTATTCGAGCGGGATGTATGTGCGGCTGGCGTTTGCCGTGGCGGCACATCTGGAGCCGGAGATTCTGCTGGTGGACGAAGTGCTGGCGGTGGGCGATATCAAGTTTCAAAGGAAGTGCCTTGGGAAAATGGGTGACGTGGCGCGCGCGGGGCGAACGATAATTCTGGTGAGTCACCAGTTAAACCAGATTCGGAGGCTGTGTCACCGTACGGTGTGGCTTGAGGGCGGAGCTGTTCGACAGGTGGGTCCGACGGCTGAGGTGGTGAACGCTTACGAGAGTGCGATGAGTTCGCCAGAGCGCGGCGGGGAATCACGTGGTGCGGACCAAGGAGTGAAGGCTAGGTTTCTTTCCTGGCGGATCACGGAGCCAATGGGGAATGAGCCGCATCGGCTGGACTCGGTCGGACCGGTGGAAGTTGCTTTTCAATTGGAAGTAAATTCACCGATCCGCGGGGTACACCAGGGTATTGCCTTGTTTGATATGGAGCGCCGGCTCATGTGGGCTTACTCGAATGATGATTTAAGTCTAGAGGTTGGAGTACACGATTTACGGTACAAGTTCCCGTTCTTGCCGTTGTGTCCGAAGTCTTATACTTGGCAAATGAGTCTGTGGGACGAAACGGGTAACGTGGATATGTGGGAAGCGATGCCGGAACTTCAAGTGGCCACGCCGAACTACCAACATGCCAGGGATGAATGGAATGGCTTTCTGAATCTTCCATCGACGCTAAGTGTTTCCTCCGGGAAGGGTTAAGGCTAAGGATTGAATTCGTGTTGGATTTCTTATGAAGCACGCTACCGTGCACTGAATAGAGGCAAGTGCCACGCTTCGCCGCAGATTGTCCTCACGTCAAAACCGAGATTAATTTTGCAGACGTCTGGGGCATTGGAGACTTACTCGTCGTGAGCTCGGCTAGCAAAATACGCCATAAGTTATTGGCAAGATTCCGATATTATCGTCATCCGGAAATGCTGGATCTTTGGGGAGGTCCGTTCAATGGCCAAAGCTTTCGGCAGCTGATGTATCTGGATTTGGCCAATTCGTGCAGTTTCGAAGCGATCGTAGAAACCGGAACATTCAGAGGTTCCACAACGCGGTTTCTGGCTGAGAACTCTGGCGGCGCTCCGGTGTATTCTTGCGAGTACAGTCCTGTGAATTTTGAATTTGCCAAATGGCGACTACGGGGCAGTCAGAATCTCCTTCTTTTTAACCTAGATTCCCGGGAGTTTATCCGTGAGCTAAAGATCTCACGGCAAGCAAGGACCTTTTTCTATCTTGACGCACATTGGGGCGCGGATTTGCCATTACAAGAAGAACTGGACTTGATCTTTCAAAACTTCGAGAACTTCGTCGTGATGATTGATGATTTCGAAGTTCCAAACGATCCGGGGTACCAGGTCGACGATTACGGACCGGGCAAAAGATTGTCGCCAAGGGATTTTCCGCTGCATCGCGATACGAGAATTGCATGCTACTTTCCCGCAAGGGCTGCGTCCCAAGAATCTGGATTGAAGCGAGGCGCGATCGTTCTGGCGAGCCTGGGATTGAAAGGCCACCTCGATGCGATCGATAGTTTGGTTCCCGCAGCCAGCGTACTCGATTAGAAAGAAAGGGGCTGTCCGTCGTTAGTGCAGGTTGGCCGCGCGCATTGACGTTGTGAATCAAATTATGCTGACGCTCTTCTCCACACCTAAGCCGTTTCGGGGTCACATTGATGTGATCCAGCGAAATGCGCTGCGTAGTTGGCTGAAGCTTCATCCGGACGTGGAGATTCTGCTGTTTGGAGATGATGAGGGCGCAGCAGAGGTCTGCCGCGAATTGGCGATACGGCATGTGCCGCAGGTTGAGAAGAACCGCTATGGAACGAAATATTTGGCGAGCATATACGATCAGGCGCAAGCGTTGGCGCGGCACGCGCTGTTGTGCCACGTGAATTGCGACATTTTGCTGCTGGATGATTTTCGCGTTGCTGTCGAACGGGTTGCGCTGGATGATGCGCCGTTTCTGATGGCCGGCAGACGGTGGGATGTGGATATCCGCGAGCAGATCGACTTTGATATCCCGGGCTGGCAGGGGAAAATCGATGAGCTTGCCGCGCGCGCGAATCAGCAGCGCCCGGCGCAATGGATTGATTATTTTGTGTTCCGGCGGGGACTGTATGAGAAACAGATTCCGGAATTCGTAATTGGGCGGCCGGGTTGGGACAATTGGCTGCTCTGGTACGCGTTGCATTCCGGAGCAAAATTGATTGATGACTCGCGGGTTGTGAGAGCGGTGCATCAAAACCACGATTATTCCTATCATCCCGAGGGAGAAAAAGGGGTGTGGGGAGGTGAAGAAGCTCAAGAGAATTACAAACTGTTGGACGGCCATAGGAAATTCAGGACGTTGGACAACGCGACGCACGTACTCAAAGAAGACGGATTGCACAAGAATTACCGGCGATGGGTGGTGCACGGAAAACGAAGCATTACGCGACTCCGTACTGCCGTGTGGTTCCGCCTATTGGATGTGACCCGACCGGTACGGCGCCGGTTGGGCCTGCGACAGCGGGCAAAAATCTAAGGGCAACGGTCAGAGAAGCGGCGCGGAGAAAATCAAGGACAACGAGGCAATATTTGGCTGTGAAGCAAACCACACCATCATGAAGACCAAGAACATACTGGTGACGGGGTCGAGCGGGCTGATCGGTTCGGAGGCAGTGCAATACTTCGATCAGCAGGGGCACACGGTCCACGGCGTCGACAACAACATGCGCAAGGTATTTTTCGGAGAGCCCGGGGATACGACGTGGAACCTGGAGCGGCTAAAGAAGACTGCGTGCAAATTCGTCCATCACGACATAGACATTCGGGATCGCGGCAAACTGGGGGAGCTTTTTCGAGCGCAGCGGTTCGATTTGATAGTGCACTGTGCGGCGCAGCCATCGCACGACAAAGCGAAGGATATCCCGATTCTGGATTTTGAGGTGAATGCGCTGGGCACCGTGCATCTGCTGGAATGCGCGCGGTTGCATTGTCCGGAGGCGGTGTTCACGCTACTGAGCACGAATAAAGTTTATGGCGACTCGCCGAATGAGTTGCCGCTTAAAGAACTTGAAACACGATGGGATTATGCGCGAGCCGAAGACTACGACGGAATTGACGAGAACTGCCGGATTGACCGGACTTTGCATTCGTTGTTTGGCGCTTCGAAGGCGTCTGGCGATCTGATGGCGCAGGAATACGGCAGATATTTTGGGATGAAGGTAGGGGTGTTTCGCGGAGGATGTTTGACGGGTCCATCGCACTCTGGAGTGGAGCTGCACGGATTCCTTTCCTACCTGGTGAAAGTTACGCTCGGCGGCGGAACGTACTCGGTGTACGGGTACAAAGGGAAGCAAGTGCGTGACAACATTCACAGCCACGATGTGGTGCGCGCGATCGAGGCGTTTGCCGAGAATCCGCGGAATGGCGAGGTGTACAACCTGGGCGGTGGCAGAGCCAATAGCGTTTCCATCCTGGAAGCAATAGCGAAAATCGAGGAGATGAGCGGCAAGAAGCTGAACTGGAAGTACGTGGAGCAGAACCGCGTCGGCGACCATATCTGTTATATTTCAAACTTGGGGAAACTGAAGTCACACTATCCTGAGTGGGAAATCACCATTGGAATTGACGAAATACTGCGGCAGATTGTCGCCGAACAATCCGGGCGTATGGAGAATGCGGCACTGAAATGAACGCTCTGGACCTGATCATGAGACAGCCGCTGGTGTACCGGCTGTGGATGGCACCATTTGCGGAGAAAAAGTTCGCGCCGATTATTACAAACAATGCGATTGACCGAGTGAAGCGGGTCCTGGATGTGGGTTGTGGGCCCGGAACGAACGCGGACTATTTCCCCAACGCGGAGTACCTCGGAATCGATCTGAACGGGCAATACATTCGGGACGCCGAGCGGCGACAGGCCGCTTCGAACGGCAAGAAACGATTTGTCGCGGCGGACGCGGCGAAATTCTCAGTGAATCCTGGGGAGAAATTTGACTTCATTCTGGTGAACAGTTTTCTACACCACGTAGATGATGTGACCACTCGAAATATCCTGGCGAATCTGAGCAAGCTTTTAACGGAAGACGGGCACCTGCACAGCTTGGAGTTAGTTCTACCGGAGAACGTGTCAGCCGCGAGACTTATTGCCCGTGCCGACCGCGGCAAGTTTGCACGGCCCTTGGCAAAGTGGAAAGAACTGTTTGGTGAGTCTCTCCATCTTGAATTGTTCGAACCATACCCGTTGGGAGCTGGCGGAGTGGTGCTTTGGAATATGATTTATTTTAAGGGGAAGCGAGGGCGCTGAACGCAATGAAAGGGCAAGCTCTTGGGAGGTAATCCTAGCGAGACATGCCCATGCTGAGGTCTACCAGATACAACCGCCGATTATTCTTCGTTTCCACCAATCGTAGCGAAGCTTTCTCACTCAGGTCGCGCATCACCCAATCAAATCCGTTTCCCGGTTCTTCGACAAGTACAAAAAAAATAGGATGCGAAGCAATGAAATTGGAGTAGCCCTTCACTTGAAATGGAGCAAAATCCCGAACGGCAAGTAGTCCGCGGTCCACGCTGTCGTAGCCAAGGTAGACCACCGACTTGTCCGGGTCAGCCAGGTAGACGAATCTATCGGCAAACGAAGGAGAGGCATAGTAGGCCAATGGCAGATATGCGATGCCATCCGAAACGGCTACGGGAATTGCGTGATGGCCCGCGTCCTTCACAAAGGTTTCAGCGTCTGCTGCCGGAGAGTTCAAGCGAAAGGGATGGCGCCAGGTAGAGCTCCAAAACGAAAATTCGTGCAAAGCGACGCTAGAGAAAAGACAAAGCGAAAAAAAGAGAAGAACGGAACGTCGCCCGAGGGAAAGCGCCCACCCGATGGCCAGGATTATCCCGAGAATCGCCGACAGCGTATAACGTTCCACCATGGACCCACCCAAAACGCTGGTAGCAATGAATATGATCAAAGGCGAGGCCATCAGAGTCAGGATCAGTACGCCTTCGGTCGGTTGCATTCCGTCCTGTTGCTCGCCAGACTCGGATCCAGACTGTTGGCGCAACAACGCGACAACTATTCCCGCGATCGATAGTACGATCACTGACACACCGAACGCGCTGCCTACAAAGAAAAAGGAACCGTAATTTACCGGGATGGACGACAAACGATAGTTCTTCCACAGATGGGGGCCGTAATAGGCTTTCATTCCCGCAAGCAGGGGCCAAAATACCGCGAGGGGTAGTACGCCAAAGGCAAGCGCCGCCCAAACCTTCCAGCGAAAATTATGTGTTCGAAACAGTACGAACGCCTCCGCTAGAAAAAACGGCGCCATGGCGAAAACCGCGTAGTAATGCATCGACTCGGCGAGAGCCAGCGTGATTGCTAACAATACGGTCCACCGAATGGAAGAGACGCGCTGGTAGCAAACGAGGGCAAACGCCATGCAGGCAAGCACCAGGCTATAAGCGCGGGCGTCAACCGCATAAGAATGAAAAGCATTGGTCAGCAGGAGTGTGGACATGCAAAGGAATGCAATGACTTCGCCGTTGCGTCTCTTCACGTATACAAAAATGCAGAGCAAGGTACACGCGAATGCGATAGTCGTCGGCAATCGCAGTGCGACTTCCCGGTTGTGAATCAGTTTGGAAGCGGCGCGTTCAAGCAGATAGAACAGGGGGCCTTGGCCGTCCACAGCATGACGAAGCGCATCCCAGATGCCTTGCACGCTGGGTTGCATGCTGATTGTCTGGGTGAGGATTTCATCAAACCAGAATGGCTTGTGCGCGGCCGCTACCAGGCTTCGAACAATCGCGTAAAGCACGAGGGAAGCCGCCAGCGAATAAGTTGTTCGCTTGGATAACCGGAGAGTTCTGCCCAGTAGACTTGATAAATTGCCTTCCTTCAACTCTTCAAAGGGCATTCCGATTCCTATTTGACTCGTGCTGAAGAATTGCCATCAGCGATGTTCCCACTAGTTTTTGGGGCAGCCACTCACACTCTGAAAGGATTCCGAGTGACCTGTTAACCCAACGAGAGCGGGAGTCGAATCCAGTCGAAATGATCTTACTTTGATCCTTCTGCCCCTTGAGCCACAACTTGCGGACAATAAGAGTAGGGACCAACGGCAGACCCCAGTAGGACCAATCTTCAATGGCGAGGTCATTGCGCGCAGCAGTTTGGCGAATTGCATCGATCGAATAGCGACGCACGTGACCTGCGGCTTCATCGTAGTTAGAAAACGCCCATTGCCCCGCAGGTACGTTTACGATGAGCCTGCCGGCAGGGGCGAGGTGAAAGAGAACAGCCTGAACGAAGGGGTCCTCGTTCGAAATGTGTTCCAAGACGTCAAAAAGAAAGATGAGATCGAATCGTCCGCGTAGGGCCTCCGATTTTTGGAAAATATCATAGCAGCAGACACGGCTCTGCTGGCTAACATTCAGTTGGAGAGCGTATTCGTTTAGATCGAAGCCCGTGACTTGTCGTTGGTAGGCGTCCTCAACTTGTTTCTGGAGGAGGCCGTGACCACAACCGATTTCCGCGAGCTCGCGTGAAGTTCGGATTAAATTCTCAGAGAGCTTTTGTAGCACTTGAAAGCGGCGACGGATCCAGAAATGATCCAGCGCTGCGACATCGAACCAACTGTCCGCCATGCTGACCGCAGCGGGGCGGGAAAGGTATTCGATTTTGCGATGAGGGGATGGGCTGGCGTGAGTGGCGGAGGACATTGCGATGAGGTGAGTCTCTTATTGACCTACTCGTTTAGCGAGTAGGTCGTCCGCTTCTTCCACCGCGCGCCTTCCCTGGAGATAGCGCCTGGAGCCGGCGATCCGGCCGACGATGTACTGCGGGCGAGCTTTGGTTTCCTCGTAGATGCGCCCTACGTACTCGCCAATGACGCCTAAGAAAAAGAGCACGACGCCGGAGAGAAAAGTGACTGCGATGAGGAGAGCCGTAAATCCTTGTGGTGACTTCTGGAGAAAGATCTTTGCATAAATTGCAAAGAGGACATAAATAGTGGAGATAAACATCACGAACGCGCCAACCAAGGCCGCAGCGCGAATGGGAACGATGGAAAACGCGAATATGCCGTCGAAGGCGAGCTTCATTAGGCGCACCAAGCTGTACTTGCTGCCGCCCGAATGGCGTTCTGCGCGCTCAATGGGAACGCCGACCTGGCGGAAGCCGACCCAACTGCGCATACCGCGCAGATAGCGATGGTGTTCGGGCATCAGGCGAAACTGATCGACGACGCGACGCGACATCAAGCCGAAATCGCCCGAATCGAGCGGAAGACGAATGTCGGAGAGTGTGGCCATCAACCGGTAAAAGAGGAAATAACAGGCTCGGAGGAGTAAGGGTTCTTTGCGACGGACGCGCTGGGCATAGACGACATCGAAGCCCTGCTGAAATTTTTCGACGAAGCTGGGAATGACTTCGGGGACATCCTGGAGGTCACCATCCATCACGACTGTGGCGTCACCGGCAACGTTGTCAAGCGCCGCCGTGATTGCAGCCTGATGCCCAAAATTGCGGGATAGAGAAATTACCACAATGCGAGGATCTTCCTCTGCGGCGCGCTCGAGCATTTCGAAGGTGCGGTCGGTACTGCCATCATCCACGAAAACCATTTCGTGAGGACCACCGGAAAGACCGTTGAGAACAGCCCGGAGGCGGGAAAGAAGCTCAGGAAGAACGCTTTCCTCATTGTGGATGGGAATCGCGACAGACAGACGAATTCCGGCCATATGAGAGTGTGTTCCCTTCACAGACAAAAAACGGCGCACGATCCCCAGGCCGTTTTCGCAGATATGTTGTGCGTTCCAACCATACCGCCATTCGTGGGGCGCAGCAAGCGCAGGAGAGTGACCGAACAAAGCAACCAATAGAGGGCCGGGTTATTACTGTAGATGCAGCCCAAGCTTGATTCTCAAGGGTGCATGGTTGTGTCATGATAGAAAATCGCTGAACGACAGCGGATAAAACTGATGGCAAGACCACTTCTGAGCGTGCTGGTTGACACCTACAATCACGAAAAGTTCATCGAACAGGCGATTGTGGGTGTTCTGGAGCAGGATTTTTCCATGCGGGACGTGGAGATTCTTGTGGTGGATGACGGATCGACGGACCATACACCGGAGATATTGAAGAAATTCGAGCCGCGAATCCGAAATCTGCGGAAGACCAATGGCGGCCAGGCGAGCGCATTTAATCTGGGAATTCCGGAATGCAAAGGAGAAATCGTCGCGTTCCTGGATGGGGACGATTGGTGGGCGCCCGGCAAACTGGCCCGCGTTGCCGAGCTCCTCGCCGCGCAACGAGAGGTTGGAATTGTTGGCCACGGGATACTAGAAGCGCTAGAAGACGGAACGGTACGCTGCGCTGCACCGGAGAAACAGGAACGGCTGCGATTAGATGGGCTTGCGGCCGCACGCGTATTTAGGTTGCGAAAGAGCTACCTGGGGACGAGTCGAATGACCATTCGTTCCGGAGTGGCCAGGCAGATTCTTCCGGTACCGGAGGCGTTGGTATTTGAAGCGGACGAATATCTTTTTACTTTGGCAGCGGCGCTCAGTGACCTGGTAATTCTGCCGGAACCGCTGACTTACTATCGACTGCACGGCGCAAACCTTTACAACGCCGGAGGCGGAAATGTGGAAGGCTTGCGCCGCAAGCAAGCCGTAATGGCGGCGCTGGCGGAGGCACTGCGGCGAGAGCTTCCCTCGCGAGGGGTCCCCGCTGAGACGGTTGAGTGTGTGGTGGAGATAGTGCAAGCCGATGCCGACCAAATGCGACTGATGCTCTATGGTGGAATGCCGTGGGAGACGGTGCGCACGGAGAAAACCATAAACGAAGTGATGCACGGAGATGCTCCGCGGAGCTATCGTGTGTTTAGATGGGCCACCATGGTGATGGCTGGCATATTACCGCCGCGGTGGTTCTACGCTGCGCGGCGTAGGTTGGCTGGCCAGAGATGGTATCGCGGCGCACGAGCCGAAGTCCTGCCCGTGCCATCCATCACAGATGTAGCCGCCTCGGAAGAGTTCAAGGGATGACGCGCAAGTGATTTGGAAATCATGCGGGGTTCGGGAATTGGGTGGTTTTGCGTGACGTTTCGCACCGACTACGACGTTTGGCATCAGCGAGTATTCGACTCGGCACCCGAGCACGACGACGCTTCTAGCCCGTGGTATGAGCTCGTGCGGGAGCGGATTGGACCGGTTGCAGGACTTCGAATATTGGAAGCGGCTTGCGGTCGCGGGGGGTTCATACGCGAATTGACCCTCGCGGGAGCCAACGTTACGGGTTGCGATTTTTCGGCGGCGGCGTTGCATGTAAGTGAAGGTAAGTTGCGCCAGATTGCCGGCGACCGAAAAGCCCCTGCGTTGGTGCAGGGAGACGCGCAGAAGTTACCATTCGCTGATTGCTCTTTCGACGTCGTGGTTTCCTGCGAGACCATCGAGCATGTTCCTGATCCCTGGGCCGCCTTGCGTGAGATGTACCGGGTCGCGTGCTCCGGGGGCCGATTGTTTCTGACCACGACTAATTATTCCAATTTCATGGGCCTCTACGATCTGTATTCATACTTCCGGCATCCTGGCCGGAAGGACGACCAACCCTTTGACCGCCGCCAATGGTTTCCGCAGATCCGGAATTACGTGGTCCGCGGAGGATGGACGATCGTCCATACGGATGGCACCGGTCACCAGTTTCCATTTATCGCTGGGCGTAACCCTGTCGAGTTACCCGGTCTGGAAAAAAATCGAACTGTGCGCAAACTTCTCAGCCCGCTGGCCTATCACTATTTCGTGATCGGCGAGAAGCGGAATGTGGCTTAAGGAAAGCTTTCTTACTGTTTGGAATGAGAATTCTGATTGCCAGCGGAGTGCGGCGGGTACGGGAGGCGGGAGCGGCTGGCGTAGTGTTTTACCACGCGGAAGGACTGCAAAAGCTAGGCCATCAAGTGGAGACATGGTTCTTCGACGATGTATTGCCGAAACCAAAATGGCCAGCCAGATTTCGGGAGTTGGAATTTGCAGCGGCCATTTCGCGACGGATTCGGAAAGAGTCGGACAGATTTGACGTGGTGAATCTACATGCCCCATGGGGTTGCATCTACGGAATTTCGAGGGCCATGTTTCCTTCCGACAAATTGCCGCCTTATGTGTTTACGATGCAAGGGAGCGAGGAACGCTATGTGTTAGCGATGAAATTAGAGGAAAAGAAAGGACGCGCCAAGCATTTTGCGTGGAAGAATCGCGCATGGCACCGGTTGTACCACCAAACCATGTATGACTTTTCCATTTCCAGGGCAGATTTTGGCGCGGTGGCGAACCGCGAGGGTTGGATCTTAGCCGAATTGAAATACGGACATGTGCCTGGCCGCGTGTGGTATGTGCCGAATGGCACGGATGCAAGTGTTTTTCGAGCGCGAAATTTCGACACAGGACTCGCGCGACGATTGCTTTACGTGGGCACGTGGCTGGATCGCAAGGGGATTTTCTACCTTGCGGAAACGTTTGGAATGCTCGCCGCACGCCTTCCTGAACTGACACTGACGGTCGCGGGTTGTATGGCATCGGAAGAGATTGTGAAAGCGGCGTTTCGGGAGGACGCACGGGCAAAGGTAGCGGTCATCCCAAGAGTGAGTCGCAGCGATATGGTGACGCTTTACGCGGAGCACGACGTGTTCGTGTTTCCCTCGTTAGTGGAAGGCATGCCGCTCACTATGCTGGAAGCGATGGCAACGGCGATGCCAGTTGTCACGACGAACACATGCGGGATGGCGGACGTAATTGAGGACGGAACAAATGGATTGCTGGTGCCGCCGGCAGATTCGACGGAGTTGGCGCGTGTGGTAGAAGGAATCTGCAGAGACGCTGAGTTGCGGCGGGAGATGGGGCTCGCTGGGCAACAAAGCGCGCGGCGGTACACTTGGGATCTGATTGCTCGACAGATGGAACGAGTGCTGACCCTGGCTGTCGAAGAGAAAAGATCCGCAAGCAGGCGAGGCTGAGTACTTGAAAAAATGAAGGCGCATATAAATTTTGTGGAAGTGCCACTGACCGGGGCCGGTGCTGATTCGAAGATCCCGCGTGGAATGCAGCACCCAATTTTCGCGTGGATAGGTATGCGCGCCCCTTTAGCGCAACACACGCGAGCCGAACATGAAGCGCTGATGAAATATGCAAAGAACGCTCGAGCTATCGTGGAAATAGGAGTTGCCGAAGGAGCTTCTGCCGTGGGATTGCACCAGGCGATGCCGGCGGATGGAATTCTTTATCTGGTTGATCCGTTTCATCTGTCGCGACTGCCAGTCTTGAATTTCGAGAAACGCGCTGCAAAGCGGGTGGTGAACGCTTCGGGAAAAGCGCAAACAGTGTGGATCGAAGAGTTCAGCCAGGATGCTGTTAAAACGTGGAGAGACCCGATTGATTTTCTCCTGATTGACGGCGATCACCAGGAAAAGGCTGTGGAGCGCGATTGGCGTGAGTGGTCACCCTTCGTGAGGGAAGACGGGATTGTGGCGTTCCACGACGCGCGGCTCTTTCCCGGGGGGTGGCCATCGCCAGATTATGGGCCGGTTCGATTCATAGAACGCATTTTTCGCGGAAGCGGCGAGGTGCCGTGGAAAATCATCGACGAAGTGGATTCGCTGGTATTTGTTGCGCGGCGCAGGGAATAGCATGATCACGATCGGGCTCAACTACTCCCAGATGCATGATTCCTCCGCGTGCATTGTGCGGGATGCGGAATTGCTTTTTGCGGTCGCGGAAGAACGGATCAGCCGCCTGAAGCATGATGCAGGGTTTCCGAAAAACGCGATGCAGGCGTGCCTGGAGTTCGCGAAGGTGAAACCGGAGGAAATCGATGAAGTATGTTTCGGCTGGCAGGAGCCAGGTGCGACGTATCGTCACGACATGAGATTACTGGCCACTGGACAGTGGCCGGTGAGCTACGCAAACGTCCTGAATTCCACGCGCCTGTTTGCGAGCATGTCTCACCAGGCCGGAGGGGCGAAGCGTTTCGCGCAGCAATTTCCCACTTCGAAGGCGCGTATTCGCTATGTGGAGCACCACCTGGCGCACGCGCTGAGCAGCTATTCGTATTCGGGAATGGATGATGCGGCAATTGTGGTGATGGATGGCCGGGGAGCGTGGGAAGCAACTTCCATTTGGCACGGGAAAAACGGCCGGGTAGAACATGTGGAAACGATCAACTGGCCGAATTCGCTGGGATTGTTTTACGCACGATTTACGGAATTTCTGGGGTTTACGCCAAATGCGGACGAATGGAAAGTGATGGGGTTGGCGCCTTATGGCGAGCCGGGCGTGGACTTGACTGCGTTTATTGACGTGGAGGGCGAACCGTACAAGGTGTACACGGACAGGTTGATGGGAAATGGAAGCGGGCCGTATGCAGGATGGCCGGCGTTGTTGGGGGAGCCGCGCGTGGCCGAAAGCGAGATTGGTGACCGGCACAAAAATATTGCTTGGGCGGTACAGGATTTGTGCGAGAAGGCCATGATGAGCGTGGTGAAGAGAGCGCTGGAGAAATGCCGCAGCCGGAATCTTTGCCTGGCGGGTGGAGTGGCGCTGAATTCGAAAGCGAACGGGAAGATTGTGGCGTCGGGAATTGTGGACAACCTGTTCGTGCAGCCGGCGGCGTCCGACGATGGGGTGGCGCTTGGTGCCGCGCTGGCACCCTATTTGGATGGCGGAGGGCGCCTGCCGATCAAGGAGATGCGTCACGCGTATCTGGGTCCGGCGTTTGACGATGACGCGATTGAAACGGCGCTGAAGACGTACAAGATTCGTACGACTCGTTTGGCGGATCCTGCCGCGACCGCAGCCTATTTTCTTTCAAACGGCAAAATACTTGGCTGGTATCAGGGGAGAATGGAGTTTGGTCCGCGAGCGTTGGGTGGCCGGTCGATTCTGGCGGATCCGCGCGACCCGGAAATGAACGCGAAAGTGAACAATGCGGTGAAATTTCGCGAATGGTGGAGACCCTTTGCGCCGTCCTTTAAGAAGGAAGCCGCGCCAGAGTATCTGGAGTCGGCGTACGATTCGCCGTTCATGATCTTGACGGCACAAGTGCGCGCCGAGAAAAGGGGCGTGATCCCTTCAGTGACGCACGTGGACGGAAGCGCGCGGCCGCAAACAGTGGAGAAGGAAATTAATCCGTTGTACTACCGGTTGATCGATGAGTTCGGCCGTATAACGGGCGTGCCGGTGGTGATGAACACTTCGTTCAATTTGCGGGGCGAGGCGATCGTGAATACTCCGACTGATGCGATTCGTACTTTTTTTAGTTCAGGGATGGATGCGCTATTTCTGGGTAGTTTTCTGGTAGAGAAATAGTTGTCAGAGGAGAACGTGACGGAATCCGACAAGCGACTGGCGAATATTTTCTTGCGCTACGCTGCGCCATTCGCGGGACTGCGGAAGGTGCCGGTGTTAGGCGATTTGCTCAGCTGGACGGGACGCCGGTTGGTACCGACGGATTCGCTGGTTTGGGCAGAGATTCAAGAGGGAGCGGCGAACGGCTTGTGGATGCGGGTGAATCCACGCACAGGGCAGAGTGTTCTGAGCGGTCTGGGAGAGCCGTTGGTGCAGGAGGCCCTGGCGAAATATTTGTTACCGGCGATGACGTTTTACGATCTCGGCGCGAATATCGGTTTTTTTTCCCTGTTGGGAGCGCGGCTGGTGGGAACAACGGGGCTGGTCTATTCGTTCGAAGCCGATCCGGAAATTGCGGCGAGGCTGAGGAGCAATTTAGCGTTTAACAATTTCTTGCAGACGAAAGTGGAGCAGAAAGCGGTGTGGTCGGAGACAAAAACCGTGTCGTTCGAACGCGTGGACGCAAATACGTCGCCGGATCGCGGGCTGGGCCATGTTTCGAGCGGCGGGGCTACGACGGCGCAGACGATTACGGTCGAGGCGGTATCGCTGGACGAATATGTCGCGAGCAACGCTGCACCAGATTTCGTGAAATGCGATGTGGAAGGCGCTGAGGTTGCGGTGTTCCGAGGCGCGGCAGGATTATTGAAGAAAACGCGCCCAATTCTGTTGGTGGAAACGCACAGCGATGAAAATCATCGAACGCTGAAGCAGATATTTGGCGATTGTGGATACGATTGCAGGGATCTCGACGGCAACCACCTACTTGCACTGCCCCGATGAACCGACCGATCATCGCGTTGCTGGGCCGCAAAGACGAACCTACCGACGCGGTCGAAGAATACTGCCGATATCTGGGAGCCGCACTGGGAAGGCATGATTTTGCGATGCAGATTCGCCGTGTGCCTTGGGAAAAGCATGGATGGAACGACGCTTTTGAAGCACTGAAACTGCAAGCGGCGGATTGGCGCGGCACGTGGGTGCTGGTGCAATATACGGCGCTGGCGTGGTCGGCCCGGGGATTTCCGGGAAAGTTTTTGCGAGTGTTGAAGATCTTGAAGCTGGCCGGAGCGCGAGTTGGAGTTGTATTTCACGATGTGGAGCCTTATCCCGGAGCGCGATTGCTGGACAAAGTGCGGAGGTCTTCACAATTACGAACCATGCGGGCTGCACTCTCTTTGGCCGATGCGGGGATTTTCACGGTTGCGCTAAATCGGATGTCGTGGCTTTCGAAGACCCAGCAGAAAGTACACTTCATTCCGGTCGGGGCAAATCTTCCGATTCCTGAAACTTTGTCTGCCGGCGCCGCGCCAACGGATTCGCCAGCGATTGCGGTATTCAGTATCACGGGCGGGCAGGCTGGCGCACGAGAGACGCAGGCGATTGTTGACGCAGTACGCCATGCGGCGACGGAAATCGGAAGACTTCGACTTTCCGTGTTCGGGCGACATGCGGAATTGCGAGAAGCGGAATTACGGGAGGATTTACGAGATGTTCCGGTGGAGATTTGCGTGGAAGGCGTGATTGAGCCGGAGCAAGTAGTGGCGCGGCTGCGTGTGTGCGATGTGCTTTTGTTTGTGCGGGGAGAAATTTCGTCGCGAAGAGGCAGCGCGATTGCAGGGGTTGCTTGCGGATTGCCGGTGATTGCGTATCGCGGCGGTGAGACGGACGAGCCGATTACGGAGGCCGGGGTGATTTTGGTGTCGCGCTCGAAGCCCGAGGAATTGCAAGCGGCGCTGGTGCGGGTGCTGTCAGATCGGGTTTACCGCGAGGAATTGGCTGCGAAGAGCCGGACGGCTTATCGCGATCACTTTTCATGGGCGGCGATCGCCGAGCGGTTTGCCGAGTTACTTAATTCAAACTAGAACCCAGCATCGTTCACATAAAAGCACAGCGATGCATGCGACGTGCACTACCACTTTCTCGCCAGGACTTCGACGATTCTTGCGAGCGCATCGAGGTCTTTTGTATCGATTACTTCCGCGGGTGAATGGGAATAGCGCAGGGGCCAGCCCAGGGGAATATCCACCGAGCCGTAACGCAGGAAAACGGAACCGTCGTTGCCGCCGCCGGTTACGCCGTATTGGATCGGGATGCGATTTTTGTTCGCCAGGTCTATGAGACGGGCGACGTCGTTACTGGGCGCGACATTGGAATTGTCGACGGCACGAACGACAAAACCAGCGCCGAGTTTTGCGTCGGCAAAACGCTTGGATTCCAGGGGAGAATCGGAACTGACGAACGTGTCTATGGCGAAGACGTATTGTGGAATGCGGCCTTCTTTAGCTGCATTTTCGGCGAAAAAGGCAGCGCCCTTAAGACCCAATTCCTCTTCAGTGGACCAAACGAAGGTGACATCGCGGCCATGAAGATCGGGACCTAAGTTCTGCACAGCCATGATCAAAGCGGCACAGCCAACGCGATCGTCGAAGCTGCGTGCATTCGCGCGGGTGGAGAGCAGCGGCCGATATTCCTTGGGGATGGTGGCGAAGTCTCCGATGGCGATTCCAAGCTTTTCGGTTTCTGCTTTCGATCTTGTGCCGACGTAAATGTGAACTACAGCGCTTTCCGCGCTGTCGAAACTTTTCCACTCAAAGCTGGGATCGTTGTAGTTTTCCGGAAGTTCCAGAACGCCGCCAAGGCTGCCGGACTTGCTGGTGTGGACCAACGCCGGATGGCCAAGGAAATATTGAGGGCTTCCGCCTCCCAGATCTTCGAGACGAATGCGGCCGTCGTCTTCAATGGCTTTCACTTCGTAGCCGAGTTCGTCCATGTGCGCCACAAAGGCAATGCTCGGCGTCTTGCTGTCCGGATTGTCGGGGCCCAGATGGAGGATCAGATTCCCTGCTTTGTCGGTAGCAAGTCTCTTGCGCGCCCAGTCTGGAAGCTGTCGCGTTACTGCTTCGCGCACGGTGGATTCGTGACCGCTGGCGCCGTAGGCTTCGGTAAGAATTGCGATAAGAGGGATTATTGGGGAAAAGCATCCGCCCCCTGTTCCGTCACCCGTAATAACGTCGGGATGCGGCTTTCCTATAACGTATGAGTACAGCAACCGTTTCAACTCAGAAGTATCTACCGCACTCAAAGTTTCTGCCGGCGTTGCAGAGAATCTTGTTGCCACTCCAGCGACAAGGAAACGTTCGGGTTGAGGGGTGGGTTCGACGTATCCGCGTATGCGCGGTAGTTCGGCGACTTCAAGTTTTGAGGGGATTTTGTTTTGGTCCGCCAGTTCCTTTAGTTCGGTGCCTATCCCCGGCTTTGCGATTGCCGAGGTTTTCACTCCCAACAGTATGCCGTCGCCCGGCGCATCAGCCGCCTCGCTGGGGCCGTCTCGTTTCGGACGAATCAGACGGCTTACGTAAATTACTTCGTCCGGAGAAGTCTCGCGCAATATGCGCTCGAAGCCGCGGCTGCCCGTCCAGCTCTGCGTTACGAAGGCAACCGTGAGGGTGCCCTTAATGTCCTGCTTTATTGGAGCGAGGCTGTTCAAGAGACTAATTAACACGTCCACACCAAAGTGGTCACCAATTGCGACGCCAGCGTAATTGCCGCCGGCGAGTCTCTGAACAGACGGCAGCAAGGCGACCGGATTTAGCAAATCGACACCGGCCGCGCGAACTTCTTCCGGAGTCTGAGCCCCGATGTCGACGTAAAGATCTTCAGGTTGCAACATTTTCGGCGGGTTCGGACGTAAAGGTTGGAGGTGCACGGAAAGTCCGGCAAAGACACCGGGAACATTTTTGTCGCTGGCGGTCTGGACCAGCACCGGCTGAGCGAAATTCAGAGAATCAAAGATGGCGCTCGGTGGACGTTGTGGAAGTCTTTGCACGCGGAGATAGCCGTCGCTGGTGATGTCGCTGATGACGTAGCCTGGCTGGTCAATAGGCGTGACGATCAGGCGACGTGGAGAGCCGCTGCCGAAAGTGACGTAGACATTGCCGAGATTGTCGGTCTGGGGCGAGAAGTCTTTTAGCTCGGCGCGAATAAACTGGGTTAAAGAAGTCTCGTACCCACTGAGGGAAGGGATCGTCAGCCACTGTTCCCAACTGGAGCGAGAGCAAGTCTGTTGTCCAAAAGCTGAGGAGATTGGCAGAAGGAGTGTGGCAATAGCGACGGAAAGGCGAATCCCGGTTCTCATTTGTTCCTCGTGTGATTTTTCAGCTCTTGATGCCGGGAGCATTCTAACGCGTTAGCGCAGGAAGGATGTCAACGACAGAGAGTTTCGATGAGGAGTTCTTTTTTCGTTTCCGCGAGGGCGTCGAGGCTGTTGAGAGAGGCGAAGTAGCCCGCGACAGTGGCCGCAATGAGTCCGGAAAACGCGAAAAATGGCAGCCAGGGATTGCCGGTCCATTTGCCGGCCAAGAGGATGACGGAGCAGACGCCGCCGATGAGGAGCTGCACGCCGAAGGCAACCCATACAGCGACACCGGAATTGCGCTGGCCGCGCATTTTTCCAATCTCCATTTTCTTGGGAAAGCTGAGCGCGGACCAATTGGCAATGGTGAATTGTCCGATCACCGCGAAGGCCCCCGCCGCCAAGGTCGATGCGAGCCGCGGGAGCGTAGGAAGGCCGATTCGCCAGATGAGAACGGACAAGGAAATGGAGAGTTCGACGGCCACCAGGAGCGCCAAGAACAAGTTCTTGCCGATGAGCACGTCGCGAAAGCGAATGGGAGCCATGTAGTAAGTCTGGATTCCCTTCCCTTCAAAGGCGAAGGAATTGTACGCGGGCGAAAGCAGGATGAGGATGAGGTAGGCCATCATTCCAGGGAAAAACCATTCCACGGAAATGCGGTGCCCTTTAAAGGCGGAGTTCCACCCGCCGAACTGCAGGGTGAAAAAAATCACCATGATCGGAGGGAGGAAAAGGGTGAGGAAAGAGAATAAGCCGTTGCGGGCCATGTAGCGAAACTCTTTAGCAACGACCGCAGCAATGGAAGGAGGAACGAAGGCGGGCCACAAATCTTCTGACGAGTTTGGAAGATGTTTTCTGACGACTTTCGAAGGAGCGGCGCTTTCGCTTAGTTCTTCGCCGCGGTATTGGGCGGCGTACCTGTTCCAGAGCAAGGCGCTGCCGATAGTCAACCATGCGAGCAAGCCAAGGATGCCGATCCAGAGGTCTCGGAGATTTCCGGTGGCGCCGCCGGCGACGGCCTGGCCGGCGAGCGAACCGGGAAGCCACGAAAGATAGGGAATCCATTCTAGAAATTTTGGCTTAGCGGATCTTCCGTAGCGTTGCATCAAGGGATTCAGGAAATTCAGGGAGATCATCGAGAGCACGAAAATCCCGAGGAAGAGTTCGCGGGTTTTGCGGCGGGCGAGGATTTTTTCCAGCCAGGAGCCGAGAAGGCGTTCGATCGTAAGGTTCAGAAACACAAATACGATGCTGACGGCGAGCATCACCGGAAGGGCGCCAGGCCGGGCAACCACGGTTGCGACGAGCATGGAGAGAATCCAGAGGATCGAAGAAATGGCGCCGAAATCGGCAAGCCCATAGCCGAGTCCGAGGAGATAAAACGTGCGCGGGTTCAGGGGAAAACGCAGGAGGGTCTTGAACTCGAAGCTGGCGCCGAAACCGGCGACGAAGACAGGGATCAGTTGCCAGTAGACAAAAACTCCCCAGAAAAGCAAAGCCATCCAACCTGGACGGCCTTTCCCAAGGAACGTGTAGGTCCCGACATAGAAAACAAAACACATCGCGAGCACAAAGAGGCCGCCAAACACCCCCGCGGCGATCATGCCGATCAAGTCCCAGCGGTTGCTCTTGCGGCGCATGCTGTTTTTGGTGATCAGCCAGCGTAGCGCGGCGACGGCTTTCAGTTGTTCGAAAACACCGGGAAGTGGAGCTACGTCAGCCACGTCAACTCCTGGAGGCGAGACTGCTCGGCGCCGCTTTGCCCGACGATGGACAAGAAGATCTGCTCCAGGGTTTTCTTCTCGCCTTCAGCCGCGGATATTCCGGAGCGCAACTCATCGAGAGAACCCTGCGCAACGAGGCGACCCTGATGAATGATGGCAACGTGGCTGCAAAGGCGTTCCACAATTTCGAGAACGTGAGATGTGAGAAAGATAGTGACGCCGCGCTCGGTCATTCTGGCGAGTAGAGACTTGAGCGCGCCGGCGGCGAGAGCGTCCACGCCCTCGAAAGGTTCATCCAGAAAGAGGATACGAGGCCCATGAATGACGGCGGCGGCGAGGGCGAGTTTTTTCTGCATGCCATGAGAGTAGTCCGCGATCATGGTCTTCTCGCGATCGGCAAGCTGCATGAAATCCAGAAGTTCTTCGGAGCGTTTGTCGGTTGTGCCGCGATCCAGGCCATACATCCTGCCGACGAAGCGCAGATATTCGGAGCCGGTCAGACGCTCGAAGAGGCCCATGCCTTCGGGCACGACGCCAATCTGACGCTTTACCTCGACGGGATGTTGCTGAAAATCGACGCCGAGAAGTTCCATTCGTCCCGACGTGGGAGCGAGCAAGCCAGTCAGCATCTTGATGGTGGTGGATTTCCCGGCACCGTTAGGGCCCAGGAAGCCGAAAAACTGACCTGCCTGGACGCGCAAATTAATGGAGTCAACGGCAGTCAGCGAGCCAAATTTTCGCGTCAACATTTCCGTTGCGATAGCTATTTCGGTCATTTGGAGGGCCTTTGCGCTCGCAGTCTGCGCGCAACTCTACCATGAGATGTTACGCAGGATTGGCGGTTAAATATCAGCACGTGGAGGAGTCAGGAAGCCTTTCCACCAACGATAACCGGGCCGGATGCAGCGGTATTGCGAGTGGGCAGAGCGGCGAGAACAGCGGGGAGTTCCACGCGAAAAACAGCGCCGCCTTGCTGACCGTTGTAGCAAAGAATCTTCCCGCCATGTTCTTGAACGATGCCGTAGCAGATGCTGAGCCCGAGCCCGGTTCCCTTGCCCACTGGTTTGGTAGTGTAAAAAGGATCGAAGACGCGGTGGGGCTCGCGGATGCCGGGACCGCTATCGGAAACCAGGACGACTACGTTGCCACGGTCTCGTAACGTCTTAATGGTGAGGACACCGCCTTCTATTGCGTTCATGGCATCCAGGCCATTGCTGATGATATTGAAAAAGACTTGCATGAGCTGGTTGGCATCGCCGCGAACACCGGGAAGCACGGATTCGAGTTGCAGATCGGTGCGAGCCTTACTGTTCTGAAGATCGAGAGCGCGAAGCTGAAGGGCGTTCCTGACGACGGTGTTGATATCGAGAAGCGCGCGTTCGGGTGGAACCTGACGCGCGAAGCTAAGAAGGTTTTGTACCAGGCCGTTGGTGCGGCGAGCTTGTTCGCGAATTTTGTTGGCGGTCGCGCGGGCACGATCGGGTAACGAAGCGTCATCCGCGAGCAGTTCGGAGTAGCCAAGAATTGCAGTGAGTGGATTGTTGATTTCATGCGCCGCTCCGGCGACGAGTTGACCCAGAGAAACGAGTTTTTCCGATTGAACAAGCTGCGTCTGGAGCCGTTGAAGACTCTCGATGGAGGATTCGGATTTTGCCAGGAGTGCCATGCGGTCAGCGTCGGCGAAATGGGTACGTAGGAAGACGAGAAGCGCGAGAGGCAAAGCGGCGACGAGTGTGACGGTGAGACGAAAATCTCGGACGGCGGCAGTGTCCTGTTCAAAGCGAAGAGCATACAGTGCGAAAAGCGGAAGGGAAAGAACGGCGAGCATGGCGAAACGCGTGGCCCAAACGCTATCGCGCGCGCCGCCGTTGGAATCCGCATCGGGATTGCCGTCGATTGGGTTGTCGAGAGCGCTTCGGTGCTTGTAGGCTAGAAAGCCCGCCAAGGCATACCAGAAGAAGGAAGACATTAAGGGAAGATCGTACAAGCTGCCGGTGTAATACTCATTGTGAGAGACCGCGACGTTGAGGACGAGGGAAGCGAGCATATACAGGGCAGAAGCGCCTACGAGGTGCGCATAGATGATGCGCCAGGTGCCGCGGGTCCTGAACCAGAAGTAGCCGAAGCCCGCAACGACTACAAGGTACTGAATGTTGACCAGGACGTTGTAGTTGTAGTCGTAAATTTCCTGCGTAGGCGTGGCGTACATCCACGGAAGGACAGAGAAAACATAAACGTAGGTCCACCAGGCAAGCAACAAAGCGAAATCCAGATACCCGAGATTGAGCCTGGAATCGCGGGAGCGCAAATGAGGGCGCATGGCCAGGGCGGCAATCAGAGGAATCCCGCGCAGGAAAAAGATAATGTCGCCCGCATACAGGCCCGGTAAATCTTTGTGAAGGTAAACCTCGTAGTAGGTCCATTCGAACTGGCCAATCATCCACATGGTGCAACTGAGGGCCAGCAGCATCCAAAAGATGTTGCGGCGCCAACGAGGCGTGCCGGCGTTCAGCAACAGGCCGGCATTGGCGAGTAGAGGAACGCAATTCTGGACGATGTCCCCGAAGGCGTTCAAAGAGGCCCCTTGGCCGAGGTGATGAGACACGGCGGCGTAGAAGCCCAGGAAGACAAGCCAGGCCCCGACCAGCCACGCGATGGCGCGGGAGTTGGACATAATTGTGGTTCATTTAATTTTACGGGGTCTGGAAGATTGTGGGGACGGTTTGCGTGGGGGCATGGCGAAAGCATAACGATGCGCGGGAAGGATTCGACACAGATGAGTGGTTTGAATGGCTTTGCGGGCAGTTCGAGCCTGAGCGCTCGAAGATCATGTGACCGGCCCTTGTACACGGGATGAAGACGCAAAGGCCAGTAAGATGGAATAAACTAAATAGCTGGAACGGCGATTTTTTACACAGGCTGATCGAAGATTTGATTATGGCAATGACCAATTTGCATTCGGGAAGGAGCATTTTAGTCACGGGGGCTGGAGGCTGGATTGGGTCTGCGTTGAGCAAGGCGTTGGTGCGCGACAAGCCCAGGAAACTGATCCTTCTCGATCACGCCGAGCGCAGCCTTTACCATATCGATGCCGAACTGAAGGTGCTGCATAGAGATGTTGCACAGAAATCGATCCTGGGAGATGTGTGCGACGCCAAATTGCTGGACGAGATCTTCGAACTGGACGGTCCAGAGATTGTCTACCATGCGGCGGCTTACAAGCACGTTCCGCTCTTGGAAAACAATCCGATTGCGGCAATTCGTAACAATGCGCTGGGAACGAACACGCTTGTGGAGGCTGCGGAGCGCCACGGCGTATCGAGTCTGGTCATGATCTCGACAGATAAGGCTGTAGAACCTTCCAGTATTTTGGGGGCATCCAAACGAGTTGCGGAGTTGGCACTGATGCGCTGGGACAGCCCAGGAGCTCAGATGAGAGCGCTGAGGCTAGGGAACGTTCTTGCATCTGAAGGGAGCGTTGTTCCCTTGTTTCAGCGACAAATCTCGCAGGGTGGTCCGGTAACGGTAACTCATCCGGACGCGAAACGGTATTTCGTGCCGCTGGAGAAAGCACTGGAGCTGATTTTGCTGGCGGCTCGATTGCCCGGTGGCGGAGGAATATTCGCTCCTGATTTAGGCTCGCCAGTCAGGATTGTCGATCTCGCGGCGCAATTGATCACGGAACTGCGTTCTACGAACGGGGCGGAAGTTCCGATCCTGTATACAGCGCTCCGCCCTGGAGATAAGAAGACAGAGAAGATGTGCGCCGAGCGCGAATGGCTAGAGGCAACCACCGACAGCAGGCTTTCTCGCGTAAGAACTAACGAAAATTGCCTGCAGCAATACGATGTACTCATTGGGGATCTTGCTAGGGGTGTCGAAGAACGCGACTTGGCCTCTCTTCTCGAGGTTCTTCGAAAACTTGTGCCTGAGTACAACCCAAGCGAAGAACTGCTCGCTCTTCGGGAAAATCCCGCGGCCCGGATATGAAACGGACGATAGCGGTAGTAACGACCTCTCGCGCCGACTACAGTCACCTCTATTGGCCAATTCACGATTTGTCGAAAAACGAGCAGGTTGATCTGCGCATCATTGCGCTTGGTTCGCACCTTTCGCCAGAATTTGGGACGACTGTGCGCGAGATTGAAAGAGACGGTTTCCGGATCGAAGCGCATGTGGAGTGCCTGCTTAGCTCCGACAGCGATGTTGGCATGGCCAAAACTATCGGAATCGCAACGTTGAGCCTGGCGGACCTGTTTGGGAAAATGCGTCCCGATCTACTTCTGCTAATTGCCGACCGATACGAAATGCTGGCGCCGGCTTCGGTTGCGCTGGCTTTGCGTATCCCGATTGCGCACATTGAGGGTGGTGAAATCAGCGAAGGGGCAATTGATGACGCGGTACGAAACGCCCTGACCAAAATGAGCCACATCCATTTCACGTCGACACATGCCGCACGCCAGCGCGTGATTGCGATGGGCGAAGAACCTTGGCGGGTGCACCGGGCAGGCGCTCCTTCGCTAGATCATCTGCGGCGAAGCGCCCTTTTCAGCCGAGAAGATCTTGAGGCCCGGTTGGAAATCGACCTTCAGCAGCCAACCGCACTGGTCTTGTATCACCCGGTTACCCTGGCCCGTGACACCGTAGAAGAGACAGACGCGCTCTTTGCCGCGTTGGATTCTTTCCCGGAGCAACTTCTCTTTTTTTATCCCAATGCCGACGCGGGCAGCCGGCAACTGATCGAGCGCACGAAGCGATTTCTAAGCACTGGAAAGAACGGGCGCATATTCATGAATCTTGACGCGGTAACGTACTGGAGCCTGTTGCGGCAAGCGCAATTGCTGATTGGCAATTCGAGCAGCGGGATCATGGAGACGGCTTCCGTTCCGATCGCCACAGTAAATATTGGGATCAGGCAACAGGGGCGAGAGCGTGCCGCCAATGTAATCGACGCAACGGCGGATGTTTCGGAAATTCTAGCGGCCGCCAAAATCGCGAGAAGCGAAGATTTGCGTAGGTCGCTAAAGAGTGTGACGAATCCCTATGGCGACGGGTGCGCTTCGCAGAAAATAATGGAAGTTGTGACGAGCATACCGTTGGGGCGAGAGCTTTTGATGAAGCGCCATATGCCGCTGGCAGCGGAGGCGGTGCGTGACGTAGTTTCAGGCGCTCGATGAGAATTCCCCTTTCCGCGCCGGACATCGGCGAACAGGACATTCAGGCAGTTACCGAAGTGCTGCGATCTTCCCGGCTAAGTTTGGGGCCAAAGCTCGAGCAGTTCGAAAGGGAGATGGCCGAATACGTCGGAGCTTCCCATGGTATTGGCGTTAACTCCGGCACCAGCGGGCTGCACCTGTGCATGCGCGCGCTGGGGATTGGCGAGGGCGATGAAGTTATTGTTCCATCGTTTACGTTTATCGCGGTTGCAAATGCGGCGCGCTACGAGCGCGCAACACCTGTATTCGTAGACATCGAGCCGCAAAGACTGAATCTGGATGCCGCCCAGATCGAAGCAGCGATTACTCCCCAAACGAAAGCAATCATCGCGGTGCACACCTTCGGCTGCCCCGCAGAGATGGAGAAAATCCTGTCCATCGCGAGAAGACATCGTTTATTTGTGATTGAGGATGCTTGCGAGGCTTTAGGAGCGGAATACGACGGACGGAAGGTGGGAGCGCTGGGGGACGCCGGGGTATTTGGGTTTTATCCGAACAAACAGATGACCACGGGCGAGGGCGGGATGGTCGTTACACAGAGCGGAAAAACCGCTGCAACGGTGAAAGCCCTCAGAAATCAAGGGCGCGAAGATTCAGAGGAGTGGTTTCAACACACGCAGCTTGGGTATAACTACCGTATTTCGGAAATGAATTGCGCGCTGGGGATCGCGCAACTCCAGAGGTTCGAGGAAATTCTTGAACGTCGCGCAGCGATCGCCGCGTTCTATGGCCAAAAATTGCGCAGCATCCCGGAACTGACCTTGCCCTGCGGCGCTGCTATAAATTGCAAGATGAGCTGGTTCGTGTATGTGGTGCGCCTTGAAGCTGGATTTTCAGAGGCCGATCGAGACAGGATTGCCTGCGAGATGAAATCCAGAGGGATTGGTGTTGGCAGGTACTTTGCTCCCATTCACCTGCAACCGATCTACAGAAACGAAAATCAAGAGAGGGCCCCGCTTCCAGTCACAGAATCGATCGCGTCACGCTGCCTGGCACTGCCGTTTTTCAACAGAATTCGCGAGGAGCAAATTGAAGAGGTCTGTGAAACATTGACGAAATTGATCAAGCTAAACTGAGACCCGCATATTCGTTCCTATGGAAAAAACTCGTGAGCTTTGGTGACCGAAAACGTGCCAAAGTGGCCGATGACGTGATCGGCCCCAGCCTCCATGAGAATTTCCGCCCGGTTGGATTCCGCGAGGCCCACGCAGCGCATACCGGCGGCCCTGGCAGCTTTTACGCCTGAAACCGAATCTTCGAACACCAAGATTTCGTTCGGGGCAACGTTGAGCTTTTGAGAGGTCAGCCAAAAAATGGCCGGATCGGGTTTACCGGCGGAAACCTCGTCGCCCGCCACAATTGCTGAAAAATACTGAAGAAGGTGCAACTGTCGCAGAACGAAATTAACACGACTATCGCTTCCGGAGGAGGCGACACCAAGTTTGATATTAGCCCGCGACAAGCTGTTCAAAAGTTGCTCAACTCCTTCCACCGGGCGAAGCTGGGCGCGCGCTTCTTCGCGAAAAAGCAACTCTTTTTCGTGACCAAGGCGATGAATTTCTTCCGACGACAGATCTCCTAGAAAATGGCGGAGAATGTCTTCTTTTTTCCGGCCATCGAGAATGAAATCGAGATCCTCCTCCGGGACTTCTTTTCCCACGGAATCCAAAAATCTCCGCCAAGCCTTCTTGTGGATCGGGTGACTATCGACGATCACTCCGTCCATATCAAAAATTACCGCTTGCAGCATGTGAGAGTTCCTCAGGATGGAGAAATTTGAACGCCAGGCCAGGTTTTCTGAGCTAACTGATAATTTTCCATCGTGCCAATGTCCAGCAGATAGTCGGTAATAGTTACCGCGGACATCCGCCCAACGAGTTGCGGCAAAACGTGGAATCCAATGTCGGGAAGGCCTTCGGTGGGAATGAGGTCAAGGAGTTGTCGGCGAGCGATCATGAGGCCGGAGAAGGCCAAGCGGCCACGTGGGTTTTCGGGCTTCTCCTCAAAATCGCGCACAACACCTTGTTCGTCCAGACTCACAATACCGCAACGCCGCGGATCGGGCACTTCGTAAACACCAAGGCTTGCGAGATGAGTAGCGTTGCGCTCATGAATTTCGCGCAGTGGAGCCAGGTTTGCGGTCGTCAAGACGTCCGCATAGAACACCCAGAAGAATGGATCGAGGCCCAACCAGTCGCGGTTTGCAAGAAGAGTTCCCGCGCTGCCAAGCAGGCTTTTCTCCTCTGAGACAGTGACTTCCAAGTCGTCGTTGCCGCTTTCCCGCAGAAACGCGCGGACGGCGTCAGAGTGGGCGTGCAGATTAATGAGAACCTGTTTGATGCCGTGGCTTCTGCAGAAATCAAGCCAGATCTGCAGCAGTGGGACCCCCCGAATGGGCACCAGGCATTTCGGGACTGTATCGGTCAGGGGCCGCAGCCGCGTTCCGTGTCCAGCGGCGAGCAAGAAAGCTTTCATGAACGACATCACTCGGTGAGCACTGATCTGTTATTCAAAGCGAGAAGTTTCGGAACTCCTATGACGATCGTGAAGAGCTACCCGCCGCTTCGAAGGTCCAACGCATTCCGCCGCGGGCATCTTCATCGATGAAGGGATCGTTGGCCACCACTCGAGCTCCGTGGGTGTCAAACTCGAACGCCATTTCATGGATTCCAAGCTTTCCCATGGCCTCACGAACCGCGGCTTGACACTTTTCCTCGCAATAGAGCAGCAGAAAGCCTCCACCGCCCGCGCCGGTGATTTTGCCGCCAAGTGCGCCATTCTGGCGCGCCGATGCGTACGCCTCGTCGATCACCGGATTAGAGATTTGTTGCGAGACTTTCTTTTTCGCTTCCCAACCAGCGTGGAGTAGAGCGCCAAAATTCTGAAGGTCGCCCTTCCCAAGCGTCTCTCTCATCTTCTCCGCGAGGCTGCGAATTTCGTGCATCGAGTCGATCGTGCTTCGCACTCCTTTGTCGGCGGATCGCTCTTGTTCCTCGAGGATTTTCCACGAACTGCGCGCGGAGCCGGTAAAGAAAAGCATCAGATTGCTTTGCAACTCACTTTGATGATCGGGCCGCAGGACAAGAGGTTCGACCTGAACAGAGCCGTCAGGTTGAAAATTGATAAAATTCAGCCCGCCGAATGCGGCGGCATATTCATCCTGCTTTCCAACGGGTTTGCCAAGCACGTGGCGAGCAATGTTGAAGGCTCTTTCGGCCAACTGGTATTTGGACAGCGGCAGATTGAGGTATTCCGAAAGTGTTTTCAAGACGCCGACGCAAACGCTTGCGGAGGACCCTAACCCGGTGCCGGGAAGAATTTCGGAAGCAAGAAACAGGTCGATGGAGAGGTTCTGGCCGAATTCTTTCATGATGGAGAGGGGAATCTCCAATTGGCTACCCTTTACATCCATGCGCTCGATATCGTGCCAGGTCTCTGCAACACGCAAATCCGAAGAAATTACCTGAACTTTACCGTCGGTTCTCTTCTGGAGGATCGTGTAGAAATACTTGTTGATGGAGGTGCTAAGCACGGCGCCTCCAAAGCGTTCGTAATACGCCGGCAGATCAGTTCCGCCCCCGGCAAAACTAATCCGCACTGGACTCCGCACGATCAACATGCACGCCCTCCTTCACGTAAGTGGTTAAGCGCGTTTCATCAGCAACCGCTGCGGGGATGCGCTTCCGTTTAAAGGGACGAAGGGCCAGCGTCCAAACGGTCTGTAAAATCAGAGAAAGGTCAAGGAAAAGCGACCAGTGAAAAATGTATTGGAGATCGAATCGAGCTTTGGCCTCCGAGGAATGCTGCTCGCGAAGTCCCTGAACTTGTGCCAATCCGGTAATACCGGGATCGACGCTGAGGCGCTGGCGCTGCCAGTCGGAGTAGTGTTTGACGCGCTCGGGCGGCTCTGGCCGTGGACCGACGAGGCTCATCTGCCCGGCCAGAACGTTCCACAGTTGGGGCAATTCAGTGAGGCTAAAGTTGGCCATGAACCGCTGGAAGCCCACCAGAGCAGGGCTGTGACGGTCGATATTCAAGCGATACATCGAAAATGGCTTGCCCATGCGGCCGCAACGAATCTCACTGCAGAATGCATTTCGTCGTTGACTCCAAATGTTAACGGCAGCAAGGAGGAGCAACGGCAAACTCAGGAGTAGGAGTGCGGTTCCAACTACACTGTCCAGGAATCGTTTGAGAACGAGAGACCCAGGCCAGATGTTGCGCTCTTCCAAAGAGATCAGCGGCACACCGTCGATTTCAACCATGTTGGCGTCAGAAACATAAAGCTGGTACCAGTGGGGTACGAGGCGTACACGCATTCCGAGCCCGCGGCATTGCGATACGACCTTCTCTATCTCCGTACTTGCCTGCTGTTGAAGAACGACGATAATGTCCTGAACCTGCAACTCTTCAAGGAAACCGGCAATTCCTGTCGAAGGTAAGGAGCGATTCTTATTCCCGGCGGACGAGGTCCCATTTGAGCCGCCGTTCCCGGCCGGATACAAGAATCCAACGACTTGCAGCAGGAGTTCTGGATGGCGGCCGATTTTCTCGGCCAATTCAGCCGCAAGCGTGCCTCCCCCTAGAATCACAGCGCGCCGAGCGGCGCCGCCATGGGCCCGCGACAAAATCAATAACCTTGCGCCGCAACGAATAAGAAGGAAACCGGCAAACAACAGGAATGGGAGATAGAGGAACAACAGCCGCGAATAGTAGTGTCGCGTGGCATAACCGACGGCAAACAGAAAAACCAGCAGATAAAAAATGGCAATCATCAGCCGGGAAGCGATTGCGGAAAACTCCCACCCGCCCTGGAAGCCATCCAGACTCCTGCTTAGAGAAAGCAACGCCCATATCAAGAGAGCGGAAGCGGTGATTGAGTAGAAAATTCGAAACGAAATCTCCGATTCGAAGCCGAGATCCAAGCGGTGATAGCGCAGAGAATACGCAAGGTAAAACGCTGCCACGATCCAAACGAGATCGAACAGGAGAATCGTGAATCGGTATTTTCGAGTCATAAGCTTACATACTCAAAATAGAAGGGCTTTGGCGCCGGCGGTCAACTGGCTAAGAACTGGCGACCTTGACAGCGGTTTCCTGAGATTGGCGTTGTTCCCATTTCCATGCACCTTCGAGAATAGTGTGGAGTTCAGAGTGCAGAGGTTTCCAAGAAAAGTCTTGCATCAGCCGTTCCGGGCTGGCACACAGTACCGCCGGGTCCCCTGGACGTCGCGCGGCTTCGCGCACCGGAATTCTGGTTCCCGTAACTGCTTCCGTGGCGCTGCATATCTCCTTCACGGAATAGCTTCGGCCAGTTCCTATGTTGTAGGCTCGAAAGCCTGGTTGGTCCTTCTTCTTGAGTGCCAACAAATGTGCTTCCGCAATATCCAAGACGTGCACGAAGTCTCGCAGACAGCTGCCGTCCGGGGTTGGATAGTCGGTACCGTAAATTTGAAAAAAGGGCCGTCTCCCGGAAGCCACCTGCAAAAGAAGCGGAATAATGTGGGTTTCAGGCTCGTGACGCTCTCCCCATTCCGCATCGCCGCCGCAAGCATTAAAGTATCGGAACACCACAACATTCCAGCCATAAGCGGAGGCGTACCACCGCAACAGGTCTTCAAACATGAGCTTGCTCTGCCCATAAGAATTCACGGGATCCTTCGGGTGATCCTCAGGAATCGGAACGATCTTGGGAGAGCCATAGACTGCTGCCGTCGAGGAAAAAACAAAATTTCGAACGCTGTGCTTGCGCATCACTTCGACAAGGGTGAGGCCCCAGGCGACATTGGTGCGGAAGAAAACAGCTGGATTCGTTACCGACTCCGAAATCAGTGCCTTAGCCGCAAAATGAAATACGGTATCGAAGTTTCCGGCAGTGAATATCGCAGAGAGGGCAGTTTCGTCGCCGATGCTGGCTTGGTGCAATGCAATCCCCTTCGGGACTGCTTCGGCATGCCCCGTCGATAAATCGTCGACGACTTCCACATGATGTCCACTCGCTTGAAGCTGCCTGCAACACGCCGAACCGACATATCCGGCACCTCCTGTAACCAGGATTCGCGACATCAGTAAGCACCCTCCCCTTTGATCACCTTCCACGGAGTTAATAATAGAATTCTGAGGTCCAACCAGAGAGACCAATGGTCGATATAGTGCATGTCCATCGCCACTCGTTCCTGGTACGCGACCTCTTGCCTGCCGTTCACTTGCCAATAGCCGGTAATGCCTGGGCGAACCGAAAGGAGATGCTCCTTGAACGGGCCATACTTTTCGAGTTCCGGGGCAGTAATCATTCGCGGCCCTACGAGGCTCATTTGTCCGAGAACGACATTGAACAACTGAGGAAGCTCGTCCAAGCTATGCTTTCTCAGGATGGACCCAGCCTTGGTCAATCTTGGATCGGCTCGGAGTTTGAAATTTTGCTCAAACTCCGACCTGAGAGCTGGGTCGCGCTTCAGAATGTCGTCCGCATTGCGCCGCATGCTCCTGAATTTGAATGCGTCGAATTCGCCAGTCTTGCCCACGACGCGCCGTCGATAGAAAATTGGGCGTCCATCGTCGAATAGGATGAACAATGCGAGTATGAAAAATACCGGTAGAAGGACGAGGATCAAAAGTACCGCCCCCGCCAAATCCAAACAGCGCTTCAAGAACAACTCAAAATGGCGCCCCGAAGTTTTTGCAGCAGGCTTTGGAACACTGCCCGCGCTTTTTGAAATAGATGAATCGAGAAGCATCAATTCCGCGGACTAAGCATGGTGTCCTACTCCAAGCAGGGATTCAATTCCAGTTTGTGACAACTTGCTTGCGGCACGCGGATTGAAGAGCCGCGGTCGCTATAAATCAGGTCGACTACCGTCAGCTTGCCTCTGCGGCCTGGGCACGCAATGCAACAGGGTTCAGGATTCTCTGACGAAGGCACGTGAACAATGCGTGGGCGATGCTCAACTGCAGATCCTCGATGATCTGCATATTATCGGAAGGGATGATTGCACAGTAGTCGCAAAGCGCCTTCGTTTTTCCTCCCTGGAAGCCGGTTAGGCCGATGTTAATTCCCCCAAGCTCGCGCGATACCTCCAAGGCTCTCAAAATATTCGGAGAGTTCCCGCTCGCACTTATGCCAAACGCGATATCTCCCGCTCCGGCATGACTACGGATTTGTTCTGCGAAGATTTCCTCGTAACTCAGGTCATTGGCAAGAGCCGTGAGCAGAGCGACATTGTTGGTCAAGGATAGCACCTGGAACCGCCGGTGGTTGATTTCCGGCAACACAGTTCCTTTTCCGAGATCGCAGGCAAAGTGGCAAGCGAGAGCGGCGTTTCCACCGTTTCCAAAGAGAAACACTTTTCTTTGCTCTTGATACGCACGCCAAAGTTCCTCGCCCACCTGGTCAATTTGGGCATAGGGAAGCCGAGTAGTCACCTCTCCGTGCGCTTCAAAATAATCTCGCGCATTTACGATTTTGGTGCTGCTGCCGCTGGTGCCATTACGACTGCCGCTGTGGTGGTGAACATTCATTTCGCGCTTCATCGAAGGGACCTCGATTTGGAAATTGCCATCTGCGGCGTTTGAGGATGCACCGGGAAAACCCTCTAACAATGAACGCCCAAACTCTGTAGATTCTGCCTGCGAGCAGACCTAGTCGGTAACAAAATCTTAAGATTACGTGCCTGCAAGATAACGATTAACTGCAGAATACTCTACGCCGAAAAACTCTGGTCTATGATCTCGCATAGAATATGCCCGAGCAGAATGTGCGCTTCCTGCACGCGTGCAGTCCGCTTCGATGGAACGCTAATGCAATAATCAACCAGCTCCGCTATGTCCGGGCTGCGCTGGCCTGTCATCCCCACTGCAGTAATGCCCATTTTCCTGGCGCTACGCAGAGCGTTCAGCACGTTAGGCGATTTTCCGCTGGTCGAAATACCTACGGCGGCATCTCCCCGTGAACCTAATCCTTCCAATTGCCGCGCAAATACCACTTCGTAGGAATAGTCATTACCGATCGCGGTCAACGCGGATGTGTTTGCAGTCAGCGCAAGGGCCGGCAGCGCGCGCCTTTCCTTCTCGAATCTGCCCACCAACTCCGCCGCCAGGTGCTGGGCATCCGCTGCACTACCCCCATTCCCAAAAAAGAATATCTTGCCTCCACGCTGCAAAGTTCCAGCAAGTTCCTGGCCCACGTTCGTGATGGTGTCGAGCAACGCATGATCGGCAAGAATCGCTTGCTTCACGGCAATGCTTTCCTGAATGTTTCGACTAGCGATTTCATGCGACGAAGCGGAAGTCATGGTGTATCTAGCGAAGATCTCCTTGGCGATTACTCCGATGAAGAGGTTGACAGCTCTGTCAAGGATTCCTCAGTTGGCAGTGCCCAGCACCTGTTCATAGAGATTCAAAATGCGCTTGGCGCTTTCCGTATATGTAAACTTTTGTGCTTGAACACTCCCTCGAGAAACCATCCGGGCCCTTAGTTCACGATCCGTCGCCACGCGAATCATTAGGGAAGCCAGTTCTTCGGCGTTTTCGGCATCAAAATACAGCGCAGCGTCTCCGCCCACCTCGGGTAGGGATGCCCGGTTAGAACTGATCAGCGGAGCTCCGCACGCCATCGCTTCTAACGCCGGCAGGCCGAAGCCTTCGTAGATTGACGGAATCACAAATGCCTCGGATGAGTGCAGGAAAGACGAGAGATTCTCATCGGGAACGAATCCAAGGAGTTTGCAATCTCGATCACAACCGCTCTTGGTCAATCGCACACGGCCTTCTTCTGACGTTCCGCCGCCAATCAGGAGCCTATGCGGAAGTCCGCTGCGTTCCCTAAAGATTCGCCACGCCTTGATCGCCAGAGCCGTGTTCTTAGCCTCGAAATGCCGCGCTGTCATACAAGCAAAATAGGGGGCGTACTGGCTATACAAATCGGCTTTCGGTTCCGCACTCACGTACGAACCCACGCCGCAATGCGCCACCTTCACTTTGTGCGCCGGCACTCCCAAAACTCGCACGATGTCCTTTTTCGAAAATTCAGAGACCGTAACAATTGCCGATGCGCGGCGAGCGGCCAGCCAATTCAGTGCGCAAATCGCCATCTTGTCCAATCCCCGTTTGTCGGTGTACTCAAGAAAAGGAATTACATCGTGAATGGTTACGATAGCCGGCAGTCCACTGAAAAAAGGCATCATATAAAATGGGCTATGGAACAGTTTGATGCCGTCTCGTCGGAGCATCCACGGGAGCGACACTTGACTGCCAGGACTGTATCGAGACCATGTAATTTGCCGAAACTCCAGCAAACCGCCCAACTCACCCTGGATTTGCCCGTCGAACTCTTGCCCGTAGCAAACAAACTGAAATTGCCCTCTACCTTGAACAACCAGCGCCCTCAATAAATTCCCGACGTAATGAACCAGGGTCCCGGTTTGCCAGCGCAGGTCAAATCCGATGCGCGTCATTTCCATCCGTGGCAAAGCTTGGCATTCTTCATTTCGCAGTCGCCGCCACGGTCTCGGCCATTTGCCGCACAGCTTGGAACACCGAGTCCGTTGCAATCGCATCCGCGGCCTCGGGCACAAAATCACGCCGGTAGAAGTATTTCGTATACAGCGGGCTGACCACTGGGATCATCCTTCCGTAGTCGCAGATCTCATACGGCGTCGTGCACGTAAAGATCGCCGCCACCTTCTTCCGCAACGCCAGCCCCAAGTGCATCGCCAACGTATCGCCGCAAGCGATGTACTCGCATTCGTTAATGTCGTCAGCGTAGTCAACCAATCGCTCCCTCTGCTGGAAAACCTTAATCTTAAATCCCGCGCCTTTCAGCCGCTCCGCCAACTCATCGTATTTATTCCACCGTTTCATCGGCCACACGTCCCCTGCCCGTGCTTCGAGCCCCACCAAACCCACTTCGGGCAACTTCGTCAGCGGCATCTTCAAAACATATTCCTCTCCACGAAAGGGCCTCCCGATCATCGCAAACATAAATTCCTGATATGTTTTCCGATTGCTCATCTTGATCTCGTCGGCCTTCGCCTTGCCGAATCGGGAGATCAGACTCATGTCGAACCAGGGGCTCGCGGGCTCCGTATACGTCACCCCGTGCTCGCCCATGTAGGCGCCCACGACCGTTGCCTTCTCGAATTTGCTTGCGAACTTCGCGGCCGCCGGCTCATCTTCCAGGTTGATTACCAGATCGTAGGTGTCACCCAACAAATCCTCCACACCATCTTCCATGCGATGGATTCGCTCGATATACGGGTTGCCCTCCAGCAGCGGAACCGCTCGCGCCGCAGTAATCCATGTCACCTTTGCCTCCAGCACGCGCAGCAGCGGCGTGGTTCGGAGTACGTCCCCCAAAGCTCCCAGTTTTATGATCAGAACGTTCATCATTCGATTTCTGATTCCCCGTCAAACGTAGTCAGGAGTTCAATTCCACCGCGCTTGGTGTTCGCTCGCCCAGATGCTTCTTTGCGATTGCCTTAATCTGTCGCACCACAAGGTCATAAACCTCTTCGGTCGTAATGGCGCTCATACATTCATGTGTCCCGCGCCAGCACTGGAACACCTTCTTGCCGTTCCGGCGTGTTCCAAAAATGTATTCTTCCGGGTTGTAGCACGGCGAGCACGGAACTCCGGCCCAAATCACCCTGTGCATTCCTCCTCGGGGAGGCGTGTACGCTGGGTGTGTCGGTCCCAGAATGGCCACGACGGGAACTTTCTGCGCCGCCGCCAGATGCATCGGACCGGTATCGTTGACGACCACGAGGTCGCATTCCCTCATCAGCGCCGCGAACACAGCCAGGGGCAAACCTGCCGCAATTCCCAGCACGCGCTCCTTCCGATTCCTGAGCGCTTCTTCCACGAACGGCTCGTCCCCGGGCCCTTGCAGCATCGCCACCTGAACCCCGCCCTGCTCCAGAAGATCGGTGAGTTGGCCAAATCGCTCCGGCAACCACCGCTTTGCTGGCTCGGAGGATCCCGCGGTCTCTCCCCCGCCAGGATGGATTCCCACCAGCGATTTCGCCGAATCATATCCCCAGCTCTGCAACAGTTTGCGAGCGCTGCGGATGGCCTCTTCACTGACCGTGAATTCCATCTCAAGGTCAGCGGCAGGTTTGCCAAGAAGTGTGAGCAGTTGTCCAATCTGCAGCGTCTGCGAGCGCGCTGGCATGAACGGGATGCTATCGGTAAGCGCAAATCCGTGGTTCTTCCATGCAAACCCTAGTCTTTGCGGAATACCCGCCAAAAGGGCTAGCAATGAGGCCGCAAAGAATCGATGGAGTACGAAAGAGGTATCGATCCGCTCCTTCCGCAATTTTTGTAGCAAGCTCAGCCAGTCTTTTTTCGAGCTGGGAACTTCCAGAATTTCATCCATCCACGGAGAGCCTTGTAAACCTGCAACTGCCTGCTTGCTGGTCAGCACGTAGATCCTTGCGGACGGAAAGTGCTCACGAACTCCCCGGAGCAGCGGAGTCGCCATCAGCACGTCTCCCAAGCCGCCCCGCCGCACAACCAGAATCTTCGCAGGAAAAATGGCCTTTCGATCCGCGCGCAGCGACGCAACTTTCGCCATCGTCATTCCAAACAGACAGATGACATTCGTCACTGCTCTGCGGACTCTGCCCTTGAAAGACAATGGCGGCGACTGGAACGGTACGTCATCCCAGTAACCTGCTTCTTCGACCCTAGATGATGTATTGCCCATGGAAAGGAAAAGCATTGACTTAACCGATGCGGTATCTACACTGCCAACCTCACCCGTCTATTCAGCGTCGATGTACACAACGAGTTCCGTTCCCTCGATGTTTCTTAAGTTCTTCGTCTTTGAAAGCTCGTTCAGGTACTTGTAGACACTCGGCCACGAGGCACCGTAATCATGCCAAACGATAACTCCGCCCTTGTTCAGCACCGAGAAACTCTTTTCGGAGTCATTCCTGACGCATTCGTAGCTATGACCTGCATCGACAAAGATAAAGTCGGCCTTTGCTCCCTCTAGTAGATCGGAGAAGTTGGCCGAAAGAGAATCGCCGTAGAGACGTTTTATCTTCGACTCCTGCTCGGTACCAGCAAAACGAAGCGCCTTGCGCTTTTCAGAGGTAATGAAAGCGATGTCGCCCGCTCCCACCACAGTTGAGTCACAAGCTTCCCATGGGAGATCTAGAGTGAATATCCTGGTGGTGTGCGCAGTATTTGCAGCCAACTGGAGCGTGGTGTTTCCATTGAACGTCCCAATCTCAAGAATGACGGAGGGTTGCAGGTGTCGGGCGAGGGCGCATAAACATGCAATCTCGAACCCTGACACATTCCCTGCCACAGGTGGATCGAACAGCCTTAGTTCAATATCCGGCGCACGCGGCACCAGTTCATTAATGGGACAAGCCGGGATTTTCCCTTTTGCAATGGCAATGGAATTGTACAGCTGCCCGAGTGAACGCTTGGCAAACCCCGGATGGCTAAACGAATAAAGGAAAACCTGACCGAACTTAGCGAGTTTGTTTTTCGTCACATGCATTGCTATTCCAGGCCGTGCATTTCTATAGAAAGAAAATGCTCGCGAAGAGTTCCCGCAGCTTTCGCGACCACCATTCCAACAACATCAACGCGCTCCGGACTCGACCGGAAAGAAGCAGCGTCGGCAACTTGAAAGGCGATCCGTCCCAAGAACTTGGTCCTCCAACTACAGCCACGATCAAAGAATGTCAATGTATGTCGAGGTTGGAAAATGTTTGTGACTCTGGCTGAACGGAACCTGGTTATTGTCGACTAGGCCCCCCACGAATCTTTCCGGCGAGTACTCGGGAAATACGTGCTTAAGCGCATCGCCGCGTTCGTGATGCAACTGGCTCAGACAGAATCGAATTCTAGCGCGGCTATTATTTATCAGAAACGCCCGAAGCAGCGAGGTCTCGGACCAGTGGTAAAACGCCGTCAAGACGTCCGGCTGGTAGTCATATGGCAGATGAATGTCGTGAAAATGGACGACAACTCCAGGCCTAAGCCGCGGCAGAACCTCAAGGATTAGGAAGTTGACGTCACTCGCAGGCTTAACGGTATGCGTACTATCGATGAACAAGAGGTCCGACGGACCTAATGACGCAAACATATCGACGGGGACCTGCTGCACTTTTTGGGCGAGCAGTTTTACCTCCGGTAACGAACGCACCCTTGGAGAAGGAAATGGATCGATGCAGGTCATTGTGGGCATCCGGCCCGTCTCGGACTGATTGGCACGGGCTGCCGCAATCATGCAAGCCGTGGAAACTCCACTGCCAACCTCAGTAATCGTTTGGGGTTTCAGAAAACGGACCATCGCATAGAGTGCTTGGCCCTCGACGTACCCATATCCGAGACCAAATCCTTGCGTGACCGCCTCCTTATAGAAAGGATTACTGGCGTACTCCCGCTGATAGGGCAGACACACTTCTTTTAAGTTCCGTTCCTGTTGGTCAAGGTCTGCCGATATACCAGGCAACTCGGATTTCTTTGCCCAGACCGGCCTGTCTCTCTCAAGCTCAAGGACGTTGGGAGTCTCTGAATAATAATGTACCGGCAGGATAGAGACTCCACACCGAACTCCAACCTTATGAAGGCCGAATACTAGCGGCCTGATCTTTTCCTTCGCTAGGTTTTTCATCCCGGGTGTGTGTTCCCTTCGCTGCGAAATTTCTGTGCCACCATCCAGATGGTGCCGTAGCGGTTGACGCGCAACAGGCCAAAAAGCAGACGATGAAAGGCGTAGTACGCGGAATGCAATAAAAGCCCTAAACCAGCTGCGGAGTAGTAGGGATCTAGAGATTCATCGAGGACCTTGAGCCCGGCGTGCTCCAGGCTGCGTCTCAATACGGTTGGGGTGAAATGGGAGAGATGAATCTCGCGCGAAGTGAAGACGCGTGGGACGCCAATTTTAGGGCTGAATTTCTGAAACGCGCGGAGACCCAACCTCTTGCCGAGAAGCTTGATCTTCGAAGTCCACGCCAGCACGTCGTTCGGCACACAGACCAGGAGAATTCCATCCCTCTTTAATAGGTCGCGGCACAGGGCGAGTGTTTTCTTTGGGTCAGGAACATGTTCCAGGACGTGAAACAGCGTGATCGTGTCGAAACTTTCTCGCGGCAAGTTGCATTCTTCGAGTTCCCCCTGCGCTATGTCGAGATTGTACTTTTCTTTGGCAACGCTTAAGCCGCTTTGCGACACTTCGGTGCCCGTGACGTGATCGAAGTGAGGCTTGGCTGTGTTCAGGAACTGTCCGGTCCCTGTGCCGACATCTAACAAGTTCCCCCGGCCGGCGTGCTTGAGCAGTTTTCTCAACCGCCGCTTCCAAAGCCGCTCCCGGGCAGCCTCCGCCACAAGCCACGAATCGTATTTCCCGGGCTTCGAGTAGAAGGTCACTAACGCCTGCAGCGTCGGTCTGGGATTATCGAATACATATCCGCACACTTGGCAGCGGTAGAGGTTGTACTCCGCATCCGCCGCCTGAATTTGCTCGCTGTCACACACCAAACAGCGCGACAGGGTTTCCCAGTCTTGCATCCGAGTTGCGACCGTGGCCACGGACTATCTCCTACATTTGCGAAAGTATCGTCTAATCGATTGACGGAACGCCCGACAATCCCAACTATGAACCCGCGAGGGAAGGCGATTGCATTACAGGTACTGTCGAGGATCTAACTGCCAGTCCGACCGGAAACCAAACCCAAGATCCCAGGCTAAAAACATGGTGAATGGGCACAACCATCATGACCGCGGAGAATCCAACGAGTAGTCCGACTGCCGCGTATGTAAGTCGAGTGCCTTGTGACCACACAGCGCGCAGCGCACTCACCAGAAACCCCACGAAAAACACGCTGACCGCGATTCCGTACTCCGCCCCTAACTCCAGATAACTATTCTCGATCCAGACGTCGTAGCTATCTTTCTTCCAGGCAAACGCGCCGGCATTTCCGGGACCAACACCAAACGGATGGCTCAATACATACGCCATCCCATCGATGAGGGACTCTTTGTGACCTTCGGCCGACGCCTCCTCCCCTTTCAAGGTCGCCGAAAGAAATTCGTCAAGACCGATCTTGGGAATCGCGGCTATCAACAACACCACTGTGAGCGAGGCGTATAGGAGGAGTCGTTTCTGTTGACGCATCACAAGCGCCAGGAGAGGAATTGCTACCGCCGTCCCCATCCACGCCGATCGCGATAGGGTGCATATCATCCCTCCAGCGATCATCACAGCCGGTACTGGGCTCCGGCTATAAACCCACCACACGATCAGAGCAACCATGCAAAGAGCTCCAAACTGAAGCGGTCCAATCATAGTGGCGGATTCCCGAAGGCCCAGGAATCCATCAGCGTGGTAGGTGCCATTCAGTGCTCCACCCGCGGTCGATCCCTCCGCAGCGGCCAAATACAGCAGGGTTCTCGGTCCATCCCCGACGATGAAAACCTCAACCATGCCGAGCACTGCGAGGATGGCCACGATCCAAACCGCACGCCTTCCCCACGACTCCTGCTGGATCGCAGTCAGGATGGCCGCCCTTCCAGCCACATACGCGATCATAAAATCAAAATCGTACAGTAACGCAGCGAGCTCTCCGCCAAAAGCAAGGCGTGCAGCTGCAAGCCCAAAACAAGCCAGTAGAAACCAATCCGGGGTCTTAAGCTTTATGCCATTGCGCCACCAAAGCATGCAGGCAAGGAGCAGCAATATAATTCTGTCGCAGGCCTTAAACGCCTCAGACTGCATGAATGAAGGCCCCAAGAACCTCGCGAGTATGATCACCAGAGGGTCAAACGGCATGAAGATCAACATGGCCCCCAGGCAGAAAGTGGGATGCCGGAATGCAGTCCACAACAAGGCCGCCGTCGCCAAAACCAGCACCGGGGTGAGCAGTGATACGCCAAGAACGCTCAACAACCCGGCGATCAAAAGAATGGATACCACGCCGCAGATATTGAGCAGCGAAAATCGATTGTCTACTTCAGCGGCGTATTGTGAGGCAACGCTCATGAGCTTTCAGTTTCGGGCCGATTCAGAATTCCAGCTCCTGCTATTTCCGTAGCTCTATACAAGCGACAGCTCTTGCGGCCACCGCGTAATCTGAGGGGAATCCGCGGACTCGGTCTTTGCGGTTGGCATGCTTATTCCGGATGACGTCGGAGAAGGACAAATCCACGCATTCTTCTTCGCCCGCGAGTTTCCACCCGTGCTCCGTGTACCGAAAGAAGGCTTTCTCCACTTTCTGAGGGCGAAACTCGGAAATCAAAGCGGACAACATGCCGCTGTCGAACTGCTGCAGCCATCCGTGGTGCTCGTATCGGCCAAAAGGCACCGTAAGAAATAGCGCGCCCCCCGGCTTGAGCACCCGTCGTATCTCTCGTACGGCACGCAGAAAGTCCCGGGGACGATTTTCACGGTGATTTCTCTCCGTGGTCACAAGCACATTATCCATTCCCACGTGCTCGATCGTGGAAATGCAGGTTACAACGTCGAACCATTCCTCTTTGCAGGGCAGTGACCGCAGATCCTCATAAAGATACGAGATGCCTTCGTCCCAGAAACACTCCGCCTCTGGTGCCAACGTCACGATGGACCACTTATGCCTCTTCACTGCCGGATGCCGCAAGATCTCGTCGTAATTGAGCGTTGAGCCAGCATCTAGAGCACGTAATTTGTCTTCATATCGACCAAGTCTCGAGAGCACCCAGGGATATTCAACAACCCGCTCGTCCAAACGTGCCCCAAAATTTGCCGGCAGTTCCTTGCCAGCGTTGAATAACTTCAGCAGTTCATCGCTCCCATTCACGTTACGCACGTACCGATTCCGGTACTCTCGGTATCCAACTGTAAGCGGAAGACGGCCTCGACAAAGGTAAGCCAGGCAGCCTACCGGCTCGAGACAGCGCCGCACTAGGCGCTTCCTGGCTTTCCGCAATTTACGAAGATTGGCGCTAACCGCCGCTCTCAAGCGGGTTAGGAACGCAGGCCGGGGGACCGTTCCGCCCGGCGCCTCGGCGATCCAATCGCTGCGGTGTACCGTGACTTCATCCTGCGATACGGTCACTTCGCTCTCCCCATGGCAGTGCGAATCTGCAGTGATGTCGACAGAAATAAATTTCTTTCCTTGGCGTCGAACACGTATTTCCAAACGGCAATTCCGAAGACCAGCAAGACCGCGCCTACCAGCAACAGCTGGAGGGACAAACTTCCTCCAGCAAGAAAGGGCAAGAGCAGAGCGGCGGCGAGCCCGCAGAGAAGCAAGCAGGCTTTTCGAATGGAAGCGTCCACAATGGCGCGAACGGGAAGCATGCCGAGCCAAGACGCGGCTCCAAACAACAGGACGGCATCTAGGAAAAGCCGGAAGCTCCAGGCCAGGGCGGCACCCGTCAGGCCCATCCGGGGCAGAAGGATCGCCAACGCCGCTGCATAAATGGGCAGCTCCAGCAAATGAATCTTCCCGGTAACGTCCGGCCTTCCAAGGCCCTGCAACAGAATAAAAGGCACGTACGCGACGCAATTCACCAGGATTCCTGCGCAAAAAACTCGCAATACTCCCGCGCTGTGCGCGGCGAAATCGGCTCCCATCCAAAGCTGAAGCAACTGGCGGGCAAAAACAAAGATGAGGAGAAGAGCCGGAGTCATTACAAGTAAGAGTGACTTGATGGCGCGCACGCACAATTCCAGTACTCGCTCGCGGGCGCCGCTGGCATCGAGAGTGGCCAAAGCGGGGAAAAGAGCGGTCACTAAAGCTCCCGGCAACACCGCTCCTCTTGAGATGGCTTCCTGCGGAGCGGTGTAATAGCTCACGTAGGACATGCCAAGAACCGAGCCAACGACAAAACGATCCGCGTAGACCAACAGGGGAGCTAAAAAGTTTGAGATGGACAACCAACCACCGTAGGTGAGTAGGGGGCCCAACAACTTATAGTCCAACGAGTAATTGTCCCGCACCGATGGAAACATTCTTAGGCACACGGCGAGATAGATCAGCCCTGCCGCTAACCGCGAAACCACCAGGAGCAGCACGATCGCCGGAAGGCCAAGGCCAAAGGGTAACCCGATCGCCGGCAACAAGAACATGCTTATGTATGTCGGAATCTTTACGTAGTTGACCACATCGAAGCGCTGAACGGCCTCCAGAACACCGCGAATCGAATTCCCCCCCAACACCAGAGGAAAAGAAACGGCCAAGATGAGGAAACTGAGTTTCGTCTCCGCAGCGTTAGATGGCGACAATTTCAAGAAGCGGTCCACAAGGTAGGGAACAGCCGCAGCCATCAGCAGGGCACCCACAATTCCAATCAACACCTGCGACCAAAACGAAGTCCAAAAGAGACTAGGAAACTTTTGCTCTTCGCCGCGACCCAGGCACTCGGCCACAAATTTCGTCGTTGAGCGGCTCAAACCGAGATCGAATAAGATCATCGATCCCAGCACTGCCCATACAATCGACAGCACACCGAAACGCTCCGGTCCCAGTCCACGGACTATAAATGGCATGGTAACGAGAGCGACAACGAGGGGTATGACTTGACCGATTAGGTTCAGACTCCAGTTCCTGGTCAGCTGCCTGCCGTTGATTTGAGTTTGCCGGTCCACTATTTTTTAGTGCCTTTGCGTTCGGTCGGGCTGGCGCGAGCTTTAGTCATTCGCGCCGGTCGCCGCCGTTTGGACTCTTCCCGGCGCCTCTGCCAACTCCAGGGATTGCAGTGCGGATTCCAACCGCGGGGTTTCCATTCCAGACTCTGGCGCCAGCCCGCGGAACTCGATCAGTCTCTGCTGGATCTCTTGCACCGTCACGGAGGCCGTGCCCCGTTTCCCCACGACGATCCCCGCCGCCACATTCGCCAGCCGCGCTGCCGTTTCACGATTGGCGCCAGCAGCCACGCTCAACGTAAATACGCTCACGGCAGTGTCACCCGCCCCCGTGACATCGTAAACGCTGTGGGCCGTGGTGGGAATATCGACCCGCTGGACATCCCCGGTGGGCCGCTCGAAAAGAGACATCCCCTCCCGACCCCGGGTCACTAGCAATGCTTGAATCGCCATCTCGTTAAACAGTTTTGTGGCGGCACCGGGGAGCCAGCCAGCCTCATCAATTGACGCGCCAGCCATCCGCGCCAACTCTACCCCGTTGGGCACCAGTACTCCCGCTCCCCGGTACTTGTTCCGGTTCGCGTCTTTCGGTGCCACCGTAACTTGCAAATTTCGGCGCTTGGCCAAGCGGAAAGTCTCTTGCAGCACTCTTTCGGTAAGTACACCTTTCAGGTAATCCGAGCACAGGATGGCATCTGTATCCGGGAGAATGGCCTCCAACCTAGCTAGCAGCGCGTCTTCTCGCGGCCGGTCGATGGGGTGAGCAGACTCGTCGTCCATGCGGAACACTTGCTGCCCGTGCTCCAGTGACATCAGGCGGGTTTTTCGGCTGGATCGCCGGGTGGGGTCGCAAAGCACTCCTTGTCCATCAACCCCCAATTCGTCCAGCAACCTTACAATCTGCCTTCCGGTGGCGTCCGCGCCCACAGCACCAAGTACGGTGACTTGTGCGCCGAGCGTCTTCAGGTTTCTGACAACGTTGCCCGCTCCTCCGAGTGCGTACCCTCTCCGCTCCAGATTGAGGATAGGCACCGGTGCTTCGGGTGAGATTCGCTGAATGTGGCCCCAGAGAGATTCATCCAGCATCAGGTCGCCGATGACAAGAACCCGGCTGTGTGGGAATTTTAACAGAAGATCCGAATACATCTCTACCATTGGCTACCTCGAGCGGGTCATATTGGCGACCAGGGAATCTAGGCCTTCTTCGGACAGCAGGTTGTCTTGAATCCCAGATCGAGCGACGCCTAGCGCACCGGTTCCAATTCCGCGACGTCGATCTCGACGGCTACCGAACGCATGATGAGATCGAGCGAAATGACAAACCGTGAGGATTTTTTCTGGCGTACCAGAATACCCTCGAGCCCCTGCAGCGGACCGGTCTTGACTCTCACCCGCTGACCGACCTTCAGATACGGGTGTGGCCCGATCCGCATTTTGCCCGTAAGTCCATGGCGGAGCGCCTCGATCTCCTGATCTGGAAGCGCCGCCGGCTGGCCGCCGAATCCCACAAGCCGAACCACGCTAGGCGTCTGCAACACGGAAAGTCGGTCGCGAAGGGCCAAGCGCACGAACACGTAGCCTGGGAACAGAGGCAAGTCTAATGTCACGCGGCGGTCTTTCCAGCGCCGCACCGACGCGTACACTGGCAGATAAGCGTCAACGGCGCGCTGGCGCAGTTGCTCCTGGACACGTTTCTCGTGATTGGCACAAGTCTGTGCAGCATACCAGCGCTCCTCAAGAGATGTTGAGGGAAGCGGTGCAGCGTCCGTTTGAGTCGTACTGGTTGCCGTTGCCACGACGCCTTTTGCTCCTAGCTCCTACCTGAGGGTAGATGCAGCTCCGCTCCGTCACTTACAGGGCGCTTTGTGACCTAACCCGTGTATCTACAAAAGGTTGCAAGCTAAACGTCGAGCTTACGAGTGCTTATCCTCTGGCTCAGGCTGATCGTTGGCTTGGTTCAAAACTCGTTCACTTTCCGAGATCGTTCTCGATCCGTTCTTCATTCCGGAACCGTTCTTCGAGCTCCACGGTTTGTACGCTCTCGTATCCACCCAAATCTGCACAACAAAACGCTTGCGCGGGTCATGTACGTCGATGGCCTCCCAACTTGCCGAACCCAGCACAAACATTACACCGACACAACAACCGAGGGCTGTGCCCAGAAGAGTTATCAGGGTCCGCGGAGGAAACGATTTTCTGTCTGGAATATTAGGAGCGTCGAGAATTTTCACGGTCGGGATCTCTTTCGCTTCCTGAACCTTCGCCATCTCATATTCCTTGGTGAGCGCTTCCAGCACCGCTTCCTGAATTTTTGTGTTGCGGTATAAATTGGCATATTCGACGCCCAGCAGAGGCAACTTGCGGATCGAAGGGTAGAGGGAGTCGCTCGGTTGAGACGAAACCTCTGTCATGCTCTCTCCCTTTCCTCCCAGCTTGTTGAGTTGGTTTTTCAGCTCATCGATGCGAGCCCGAACGGAGCGCACACGCACGTTGTTGTCCGCATAAATCTGTTTGAGGCCTTGAAGCTCGGACTCCGCCGCGATCAGACGTCCTTGCAGGGTTGCCGCAGCTTCGACCATGGCCTTGCCCTGTTCCTTAATGTCAAGTGTCGAATTCTTGCTGGCGAACTGACTGAAATTTTTCTCCGCAGCTTCCAAGTCTTGATTAACGGTTTGTAAGCGGCTTTCCAGGAAAATGCGTTCACGGCGCGCCGAGGAAGTGCTCAGGTCCGACACCAGACGGTTGAGTTCGTCGACATAGGCTCCCGCTATCGCGGCCGCTCGCTGAGGGCTCGCGTCCGTTACCGTGATTAAAATAATCTGGCTCTTGCGATCCACGGAGATTCCGGTACGTTGTGTCAGCATCTTTCGGGCGCTATCCATGTCGCGGACCGAATAAAGTTTCTTGAGATCGAACTGTTGGATCAGCTTGTCTTGCACCGTGCGGCTGCCCAGAACGCCGACGAAGATGTCACTCGTATTCTTGACACCCAGAATGTCGTTGGCGATTCCGCTAAGCCCCCCGCCAACCGCGCCGGACATTGCCGCAGCCGCGAGAGCAAGACCCGAACCAGACTGATTGTCCGGCGGCATCAGCCGCGCCGTCGATTCGTATCGCACGGGAATAAGGAGAGCGAGTAGTGCGCTGGCGATCATCGAACACAGGGCGACACGGCCCAACAATTTGCGATGAGCCCAGAGTAACTGTAGAGACTCGAGAGTCTTCTTACTTCCACCAAATGGTAGGCGAGGCACGGGACCTCCGGAGAATTCGCTATCCGGGAGTTCAGGCACGGGTTGCTGCCGAACCGAAGCACCACTGGAAGGAGTCACAGGAGACCTCCACTCACACGCCACAGCATTTGGAGTGGGCGCGCCGACGGTGGAGGATTCCGCCGAGACTGCCGCTGCTTGGGTAACGCCAATTGCCAACTAGAGAGCTTAAGCTTCAAGTGATGCAGCATCCTTTCCGGTATTTCTTGCTCCACCCGACGACATAACCTAGCATTCACCGAACCATTCCTAATGACTCCAATGCCGCGGCCAGAAAGCCACCGAGACGCTAGAGGTCCAGTTCGATTGGGCACCCGGAATCAATATCGGGGCGACCCATCTCTCATATTGCAGAGAGATCGAGAGACTCACATCGTTACGGACCCACCAATCCAGTTTGACCGAAGCGTCGTTCTGGCTGACTCCCCCGGGCACGAAATCACTGTCAACCTGCGAACGTCGATACGCGAATTGCAGACTGTTTCGTGCGGAAAATCGGTAGGTACTCAGTGCCTGGTATCCCAAGCCTTCTCTCCCAATCCAACTCCCGATGATGTTGTCTTTGTTGGTGTACAGGTTGTGGTAGAAAAAAACTTCCCAGTAGTAGAATTTCCCGCCCTCGCTTCGCGTAGTTACCCCGTCGGTGTAGCCGCCTTCAACGCGTAAATCGAGTTTGCCGATGCCTGGAATACGGGGAAAATAAAGGCCGCTGTTGATGGCAGCTCGCCGCGGCGAAGCAATCGGAGACGGGTCATCGCTGGAAATCGCATCGGTGTACAGTGTGACCCACCGACGTGCAAAGGGGAGCCGGTACGAGAAATCGAAACCTCCGGTACGTTTTCCGGGGTTGTCGTTGTACGCGTAACCTTGTCCCGAAGACACGTAGCTAAAGTAACTATTGAAAATGGCCGCTGGCGTGAGCGGGCGACCGACGCCTCCAAACTCCGCGGTTCGACTGAATCCCAGTTCCAGATTTTGCGTGGGCTTAAAAGTGATTTTTTCGCCATGGATAACCGGGCGCGGCGGAAACTGATTGCCTGCCAGCTGTCCGAAGAAGCCATCTAGTTTCATCGGACCGAGGCGCTTGAAAATCCACGGCAACAAAAAGGGCGCAGTGCGACTCACACGCGCCATGTATATTGGCTCAGCGTTGTCGCTGAAAATTAATGCTGTGCCGTCGCCGGGGCCCCACCACAGGCTCTGTTTTCCAAAGCTCACATTCCAGCCACCAATGTTTGCGGCTACGTAGGTATCGAGTAAACGGAATTGATCCGTCGTGGGAATCGGAGTTGCCGGCTGCAACGGAGTCTGATCGATCGTTGAAATAAAGCTCTGAATCGCTGGAGAGAATCCTGGCGCCGAAGGAGCGTGCTGATACTCTGCATTCACGTAAATCGTGAACCGGCCAGCCGTGGCGCAGGCAGAAAATCCGGTGTTGTTATTGAGGCCCTGCTGGTAAGGGCGGCCTTCGTTGTTGATGATGGTTTGTCCGAAGTGGTAGCTGTCGTTGAGTGGAGGTCCGCTGATTTGCGTCATTTTTGTGTAGACAGACTCGACTCGCGCTGAATTCTCGGCACCGTTTTCAAACATAGCCAATTCGGCGGCGAATTCAGCACGCAGGGCATAGGCGATGTCGCTCGCCTGAGAATTTGCGCCGGGCTCATCCAGATTTCTGACTGCTTCTTGAGTTAGGTTGGCACATTCCAGTCGCGTCCACGGACGCATGCCGAGGAACGCAGTGTCTATCGCGCCCATTGCGGCTAGACGTTCGATTGCGGGATAAATCCAACTGTCTAGCGGAACGTACGGAGAACCCGCGTTCTGTGGCGATGGTTTCCAATGTTCGCGGAAAAACTGACTGGTGGACGGCCAAGTGGAACCACCCAGCTCCGGATCGTAGTGCCTGCTATAAACATTTTGAGCGACTAAGTCTCCAATCAGGCCGCCCACGAATACGTCCGAAGGGAAATGCTGACGTGCACGCAACCGCGAATAACTGATTAACCCAGCCGCACCGTAAGCCAGAATCTTTGTCAGCGGCCCGGGATATTCGTGCGCAATCACACCCGCGATGGCCCAGGCGGCAGAAGCATGCTCGGAGGGAAACGAAACGCCATTTTGAAAAAACTGTCCAGAACCATCGCCTTGAATCGGGCGGTCGCGGCGGAATGAATATTTCATGGCTTCGGTCATCACAAAACTGTTGAGTGCCGCCTCGCCGGAGAGGAATCCAGTCTCGCGCCAATGAGAGTTGTGATTTTTGTAGCTAAGCACCCACAAGGCGCCCGCGCCCCCCGCGAGTGCGGCAATACCTGCGTTCGAAACGGTGTCGTAATGCGATACCGTCGATGGATTGTGTGAGATATGCCTGCTGTAGTCGGCGTCTGTCGCGATGAGTCCAGCGGTAATTCCTCCGACCGGTACCAACCAGGTCGCGTCCGTGAATTGCAGATTCTTCGGACTAGTCCACAATGCTTTCTGATCACCGGCAAAATCCTTCAGAAGCTGTGTCGTCCAGCGATGGGTGGTCATTGGAACACTGGCGGACTGAGGTGCCGGCGAATCTGGCATCGATTTTTGTTGTGCTGAGTTCATTTCGCCATTCTTATCCGTGTTGTCGGAACTTTCCGTCTCCTGTCCAAAAACCACTCCCGTAAAACCAAAAGTCATTGCCAACGTAACTGCCGCAAGCCCCGGCCCCCAGCGTACAAGCCACCTCATGGGTGGATATACGCTATGGCTAGCGCCAGCGAGGCCGCCAGCTGGCCCGCCTGGATGACGGTCTGCCAGTTGGGTCCGCCGACTTTCAGAGCCTTCTCAGGCACGACGACGGTATCCCCAGGCCGGAGAGAAGCGCTAAGCGGATCGCCCATCCACCAACCGGTGCTGTTGTTCTTTGCGGAAATCACGGAGCCATCCGCACGAACGACAAACACTGCCTTCTTATCCGCCATCGGCGTCAAGCCACCTGCTTGGCTCAAATACCATCTGGCCGACCGGTCAGACTGCAGGCCGATTGCAGTTGGATTGAATACCTGGCCAGTGACGAGAATTGTGCTTGGATTCTTTGGGATAAAAAGCTCGTCCCCATCGCGCACAGTGACATCCGCAGTGGTTCCCTTCCAAGTCTTGATGTCCTTCTGGATGTGAATAACCACTCGTCCAACTGGTTCTTTGGTGGCCAGTTGTTCTAGGGTCGCATCCGTTTCCGCGATAGCGGTGAGTTTCGCGTTTTTCTGATCGGTATCGTTTTCCGGCAACGATTTCAACTGCACTCTTTCGGACTTGATGCGCGAAATCAGATCCATTTGTGACTTCAGTTCGACATCGCGAACGTCTCTACGCGTCAGCAGGGCGCCGTAAGGGTAAGCATGGCCGGTAAATCCGCCTGCGCGCTCAAGCACCGAGCTCAGCCTTTCTCCCGGCTGGATGCCGTACGTGGAGGGGTGATTTACCTCGCCATTGACCTTGATAGCCGCACCGATATCCTTCCAGCCCGGCACTTGTCGGATGGCCAGGACATCTCCGTGGCGCAAGGGAACGTCTTCCGTCGCATTGCCGTTGAGAATGGAATTCAGCGAGATTTGCATCTGTTCGGCGGGAGCGCCAGTGGCGGCGTAACGTGTTAGATCGGCTTGCCTGGTGTCAGCGCTGCGTTTCAAACCACCCGCGGAGCGAATCAAGTCCGCGGCATGCATATTGTCGGTATAGGGATAGCGCCCCGGCTTAGCGACTTCGCCGGTAATCTCCACGGTGCTGGCATCTACACTTTGCGTGTTGCGGTGAATCAACAAACGATCGCGCGGTTGCAACAAAATGTTGTCCGCGGCGTTGCCGCCCAGGGCTTCGCGTAGATTGACGCTAAAGATTTTCGAAGTGCCGTCAGGGTTAATGCGAAAGACCTGAGCGGTATCGGCGGAAGCATTTTGCGTCAAACCACCAGCGAGGAAAACCGCGTCGCGCAAGGAGGCTTGGCCGGAAGTTTTGTACGTCCCGGGCGTGCGAACCTCCCCGCCGACCGAAACAGTAGGAGCGGGTTCAAAATCAAAGCGGCTGAAAACGCGTACGGTATCCAATGGCTTCAGTTCTGGAGCCGATGCCGGATCTTTCAACGCTGCGGCGAGATCGAAACTAACCACGCTGGGTCGATAGTCGGGCGCGTTTAACCGGATAATTTCTCCGTAGTGCGCCGCGGGCTCCGGCAGCATGTCTTTGTAAGAAGGCAGAATGTCAGTGAGCTTCATTCCGTCGCGGAAGGCGTATTTACCCGGGCGCAAAACGTGGCCCTGCAGATAGATGGTGTCCTGATTGTATGGAGCGATCGGGAAAATGTGGATTTCGTCGCCGTCCTTAATTTTGAAGGAGATGAGTTCCGGCTCCGCGCCTCCTTCCGGGGAAAGATCAAGACTGAGCATCGTGCGCTTTTCGTGTGCGTCGAGTCGTTGCACTTCGACGTGCTTCAGCGTCGCTGCAGGCAAAATTCCGCCCGCCAGATCCAGCGCATCCGCGAGGTTTTTTTCGCCGTTCAATTCGTAAATTGCAGGGCGGCGCACCATCCCGGTGACCGTCACCTGAGGGCCGATGGAGGGCACCATTAACGTGTCGCCGTTTTCCAATTTTTTTGCATCGGGAGTTACGCCGCGCAAAAGCAAATCGTAGGTATCGACTTCTTCCACCAATTGCCGTCCGTGAAAGTGTTTCAATGAACGGAGCGACCCGCGCTGTGTGACGCCACCAGCAGCCACCAGGGCGTTCAGCGGGGTCGAGAGCGAACTGATGTCGTATGCGCCCGGCTCGCTGACTTCGCCGACTACGTAGACACGAACGGTACGCAAACGCGAAACCGAAACGTCCGCGGAAGTGTCCCGGTACTGGGTGGCGAGGGCCTTTTGTACCAATTGCTGAACGTCGCCAAGCGTCCGCCCACTCACTTCAACAGGTCCGGCTTCCGGCAACGCCAACCGGCCCTGACGGTCGACAACGCGTACGAATCGAGTGGAAACTCCGCCCCACATGTCAATCGAGAGGCTATCTCCCGGTCCTACGACGTAGTCCGGCCCTACTGGCAAATCCATTGGGACGGATCGCAAGTCTTTCAGACCATCCCGAAAGACCTGTGCTCCGAAGCGCTGCGTAATTCCGTTCCGAGAAGGCGCTTGGACGTACAAATCGTAGAGTGAAGGAATGTCCGCATAAGGGCTTGGACGATGAACCATTTCGGGGGGCAACGGCTCCTTGTTCCTCGGCGTTCTCGCGCTACGGTAAATCCCAATACCGTTCGTCGACGAATCTGACCGAGTGTTATTCATCGCGGTTAAATCCGGTGGGAGATTTCCGTTCGGCGGATTCTGCAGCGGGTTCAAGCTCCTAGGATCTAAGGAAGCGAGATCGAATTGCTCTCCGCCTAGGCTGCCGGCCACCAAAGAATCCGGCACGCCCTTAGTACCCGGAGAGGAAAGTGGATCGGACACGGGTTGGTATATCCCGGAAGTATCGCTCGAAGTTCCCGTAAGCAATTCCGCTCCGCCGCCTTGCGTCCGCAAAATCGGCGCATTGGGTGATGCGGGATTGCCTTGTTCCGGCGTTTCTAACTGTTGCTCGTTTCGGCGCAATGGGTTCTGCCCATTACCCAAGTCACCTTTTGTGCGAACCGTTCCGTTGTCCAGGCAGTCGTCAACCTCGGAATTGTTTTCGTCGGAATTTGTCGGACGGCACGGAATGTAGCGCTGACCTTGCCGGCTCGTTCTTTGCACCTGCGAAGTTTCTTGATCGTCCTGCGTCTCAATCTGAATGAACTTTCGAGCGCGTTCCTTCAGGATGAATTCTTGCTCTTTGCCCATATCGGAATCAGGATTGATGCTGGGCTGCAGATAGCCGTACTTCTGTACGAGTCGCGTGGCGACCGAGCGAAACTTGACGTCGGTGTTTAACCGGTCGTATACGGCAGCGTCGGTCAAATCCTCATCGGCAATTACCTGACCATTGTCACTGGCTTCTTTTGCAATCCAACGTTTCAATTCCACGAGCAGGCCTGTGTCCTTCACGAGCACCGCCTTCAGTTGCGATGGTGACGCGGCCACACGATCAAAATTATCTTTGGTCAATTCGGAAACTACTTGCCGGGAAGGCGAGGGAACGTCCGTGGGAGCGGTGTTCCTCCGCTGAGTTTGTGATTGCTCCTGCGCTGCCAGGAATGAGCCGCATCCCAGTAAAATCGCGGCCACAAGGGCGAAGCGTTTGCAAACTAAAATCCTGGAATACATTTTCATGATACTTCCCATGCCGAGGTGGCCTTTCCACGCATAACTCCCAGAATGGCCTCTTCCGAGGCTTCCATTACGCTTGAATGAATATCGAGGGAGGCCCAATACCTCACACTCCGGTTGGTGTGGGCCGCCACAGCTATGATGCTAATTTCGGGATGGAGGCGCAGGATGGTGTCGCACACCGATGGCCGCTTCTCCGGATTATCCAGGGCGATGAAAAGAAAATCGGGGCGCGTTTCTTGCACTTGCGAAAGGAGATCTCCATCTTCGGCAACCTCACCGACGATTACGATGTCTGGCTGATCAACAAAAGTTTCGATGATCACTTCGCGCATCAGCTTTGGACTGTTGGCTACTAGTACTCGTATGTGCCGCTCCATGCCATTCCCCCTACAACTGCTGCCGCTGCTCATATAACTATCCGGGGGATGCCAGACGGCGAGAAGGGCCAAAAGGTGATTAGAGTCAGGGACTACGATGGACGGCTCGAGCGGACTACAAAAGCACTAACACGAGCACCAATAAAGCACCAAGGTGCTCAGAAGGACCACCGGCTTAGTGCGTCTGGAATATCCACAGCTTTTAGAGTTTCATTTTCGGTCCAACGGAGATGACTGCCAAGCAGGTTGCTCGGGTCTTCATCAAGCGGATCGCCGAAATTAGGCTCGCTCCGTAAGAGTTAGGGCACTAACTACTCTTTCGCCGTCACCGGCGCGCTTGTGGGGTTGCGTTAGCGCTGGCGGTCGCAATGGCAGATTGCGTCCACTCCACACCCGGATACAAACTCGGTATGCGGAATCCCCGATACGCCAATTGTCCTGTAATGTCCATCTGCCAAACAAGTTGCGGGTTCAATTCGGGCGTGACTTCCTGGATGTACGAGACGTTCGGTGTGTTCACATCCATGGCCACGTCATACTCCAGGTTACCGTTGCTTAGCCGTTCCGCATTGCCGCAGCAGATTGAAAATGCGGGTGAGAGATTGGTCTCTTCCAACACCCGCGCGGAATTCGCGAACTCATTCAGTTCGAGGGTCGGCACACTGCTATAACAAGACATAAATCCGGTCGTTCCGCAATCATCGTTGTCGGCGTCCAACTGGCGATTGTTGCCATTGTTGAAAAACATCAGCGAGAAAGTGCCGGAGCTGTTGGAACTCACAATCGAGGGATTATGCTGTGCATAATTCCATTCAATGGGAGCTTGGCCAGAAGGCAGGGTGAAATCACCATCCGGGCCGAGATGCCACAAGATCCTCCCATCTCCAGCTCCGTCTTGGTAATTGATCTTGATAATCCAATTTTGATTTCGCATCGAAAGCAATAAGTTTCCGTCGTCGGCCGAGTATGCGAGTGCATTTGCATGCGTCCAATCTGCGGTGCCAAACGGCGCGTGTGTTAGCGGTATGTGGTCAAACGTCGACCACGTCCACACCACACCTTTCTGCGGATCCCAATCGACCACCGCATCGCCAAGCACAGTCGAGATTCCTGGCTGGTCGGTGAACGTCTGATTGTAATTCACGAGCAAAATCAGATGTCCGTTTGAAAGTTTCAAAAAGTCGTGATGAAGTGTACTTAGTGGCGGAAAGGAAAGTCCTGCTGCCGTGAGCCCCTGTTGAATGTCAGCCAGCCCCACCTGAGAAAGTATGTTTCCTGCCAGATCGATCTCCTGTGCAATATTATCGTTGCCCACCAGCATGTGGCCGTTTGTCAGGAGCTTCATCGGAAATGCAGCATTCGGCTGTATCGGGTAATACCAGATCACATTACCTGAAAGGTCAGTCGCCAGCGCTGTCAGCGGAGTTTGTGACGCTTTCTCAAACAGGCACAACAATTCGACGCCGGAAGCTGGATTCAGCCCTGGAGTTTGTTGCACGCTGAGATTCGGCAAAAGTTCAGCCGGTAGGTTTCCTGTGGTGAACATTTTGTCGGTGTCAGCCACCGTCTTTCCATCCGGTAGATGAACTAAAGCCTGCATGTGATACGTGGTATGGGCGCGCATTCCCGCCACGAGTATATCGACCTCGCCCCCTCCTACCGGTGCAGGCTGCGCCCAAGTGGTCAGTCCATAATTCGTGGTCGTTCCGAATTCTATTTGGGTCGATGCTCCCTGAGGCGTATTAAATGCATAGAGCGCCACCTGAGGATTTTTTGACACCGAAACGCTTCCCGGTTGAAAGTTGTCCGGCTGAAAAAACGAGACCCGGACCGGTGCGGACTGCGCATTCTGTCCGAAGTCGGTCACGCTAACTTGCACTGGAGTCGATCTCGCTGTGGTCGGAGCTGTGTACAGGCCTGACAGCGTAATTGTTCCTGATGCGGCTGTCCCGCCCGCGGTGGTGTTAACAAACCATACGGGGTTCGCGATAGGCGCTCCATTCACGCTGCCGGTGAATTGCACTGTTTGTCCCGGCAATAGCAGCGCTGCCGAAGGCGTAACCACAACTGCTGGAGCTGAGATGCTCGCCGTGCGCCCCGCCAAACTCCCAGCGTTGCATCCAGAGAGCAAAACCATAGCAATCAGAAATCCGCTGGCCAGCGAGATTTTCGGGTTATCCGATTTCAAATTGTTTCCCTTCTAATCCTCATTAAGCGCACTTGGACCTCCGGCAATATCGGCCGCGACATAATCCGGAAGCTAAAACTACATTCCGTCGGGAGCGAATAAGAGTTCCCGCAGTTCCTGGCTGGAATGGTGCGACTTGCAAGCCAATTTTAGTTGCCAGTTTATACAAAACTTTGAAGCTTTTGTCGATGCGAAACTGTAAGAGCCATTCGCCGCCTAGCCTCAGCGCCCCGTCGTGATCCCGACTGCCTCGAAAGAAGTGTTTTTGGCAAAATTGTTCCGTCCTGTAATCCGCGTGCGTATATGGATTTTGGAGCAGTGGCGGAGGAGGAGGGATTCGAACCCCCGAGACCCTTTCGGGTCTAACGGTTTTCAAGACCGCCGGTTTCAACCGCTCACCCACTCCTCCGTTTTTAATTCTAACGTACTCCATGAGTTAGCGGTTAATTTGTGACACTTTAGGAATCAACTGCTGCACTTTGGGGCGGACTGTAGCTGGATTGTAGCAGTCAGCTTCCAGTTTCCCGACCGCACGGACCTTCGAATCCAGATTCGGGGGGTGTAGAGCATGGTCACAATCACCGTGGAGTGCCCTAGGAGCTCTTTCACGGTCATGATGTCCACTCCCCGGTCCAAGAGGCGCGTTGCAAAGGTATGACGCAGCGTGTGCCACGTCACTCCAGTAATTCCCGCCTTTTGGCATGCGAGGGCCAACTCAACACTAAGATCAATAAACGCCTTCCCTGTTCCGTAATTGTAGAAAACGAGATCATTCTTCTTGCCATGCGCCCAAGCTTCCAGGACTCTTCGAGTCTCCGAATTCATCGGTATGACCCGAATCCTTTCTGTCTTGGGGGCAAATACATTCAGAATGCTCTTTTCCCAATCTACGTGTGGCCACAGAAGAGTAAAAATCTCTCCGATCCGCAACCCGGTATTCAGAGCAAATAAAATGATGTCCTGAATAAAGGCCGCTGCATTTCGGAGAAGTTCACTTTCTTCCTCCTCAGTCAGAACCCGTCTGCCGGTGTTCAATTCCTGAAAGAATTTCACTTTCCGGACAGGGTTCGAAGCGAGGTAAAGATCCCAATTTATTGCCAGATTGAACATTCGCTTGAGCAGGGCCAGTTCGCGATTTACGGTCGCTCCTGATACCTGTTTTCGCCTGTGGAGTGTATAGCCTTCGGTGTCGGGCGGCGTGATATCGGTTATCCTTCGTCATATAGGCACCTTAACTAGCAATTCGTAATCCTCAAAGGGAATATCATTGTCGCGGGTTTTTGGGTGAAGTAGCGATGGATTGTGTGCTCGCGAGGGGCTACAATCGCCTCGCAGTTTTCTCGCGCGCAGTTGACTTCGGTAAACAAGCCAACCGTCTCCTTCACCCGAACTCTCCTGGTGTCGGAGTCCGCAATTGCCCTGACAGGGAGGGCCTTATGCGCTCGGTGATTTTTCTGCGGTCGGTGGCAGTATTCGCGGCGCTGCTCCTTCCTGCTCACACCCTTTCGCGACAAAACACAGCTCCCGCCAGCCAATCGCAAACTCTATCCACGTCAGAGACAGCATCGCTGAGGGTCTGCTTGCGACTCCCGGACGAATCGCCGTTCCGAGGCTTTTCTGATGTGCGCGTGATGACCAGCGAAGGACACGAAATTCAAAATGTTGCAGCCGCTTCCGATGGCGAGCTCCTATATGCCGGAGTACCACTCGGCGCTTACACCGTCGAAACGGCTGCGCCGGGTTTCTTGCCGGTGCGGATCGCCACCACTCTTGAATCGGCAAACCAGCAGCGCACTCTGTTTGTAGTCCTCTTGCCAAAGGAATTGGCCGCAACGCTTCCACCTATCCCACTCACGCTCGTCAAAAACGTATCCGCACCCTCTGCGCCTAACACGGCAACCTCCTGGCTGCCTGCTTCTGTCGACGACGCGGTACCCGCCGCGGATGCCAACACGGAATGCCCGTTGCAATTCATCCTCAAGGGCGTCGGTGAACGCATGACCCAGTTCGTAAGCAACATGGAAAAATTCACGGCCACCGAGCGCGTGGAGCACTTCGATGTCGATTCCAAGGGAGTTCGCCGGCCGGTGGATAAGCGGAACTTCGCTTATGTTGTAACCATATCGCAAAACCCGCACGAGTTGTTTCTTCTGGATGAGTTTCGCGATGGCACCGCCGACCCCACTAAATTTCCGGTGCACATTGCAACCAATGGATTGCCGGCACTCGCGCTGATTTTTCATCCGCTTCTCGCCGATGATTTCAAATTTGAATGCGAAGGATTGGGCCAGTGGAAAGAGAAGTCGGCCTGGCAGGTGCATTTTCTACAGCGGCTCGATAAGCCTAGCCACATCCGCGCGTATATAATTGACGGAAAACAGTACCAGATCCCCCTCAAGGGCCGGGTTTGGATCGATCCTGGGACCTTTCAAATTGTCCATTTAGATTCCGAACTAGCCGCTCCCAACAAGAAGATTCGGCTCACGCAAGAGCACTGTTCCATCGACTACGCGTTGGTGGAATTTCGTTCGCAGAAGCAGGAAATCTGGCTTCCACAAACAGCGGACTTATGGGTGGAACGCAGTGGTCATCGTTTTTACCGGCGGCACACCTTTACGGACTTCAAGGTTTTCAGTGTGGACACCACGCAGGCCGAGCAGAAGACCAAGGAGTCCTACACTTTCACCAACACTTCAGATCGAGATCTCCTAGGAGTCCTCACCGTCAAGCCGACATTGGGCACTCAACTCGATCCAGTCACCATCCGCTTCACCATTCCGGCCGGCGCAAGGATTCTGAAGTCCGTCGGCCCTGGAAAAGATGTCAACGTGCCGGTTGGCAAAATTGCTTCGGCCACTTTCGTCCACAACGGCAAGCCCGAATCCATCAAGGTCGACGCTTATCTGCTCAAGGAAAGCTCTTTGGACGTCGTACCCGACACTCCGAATCCCTCGAATCCATAGCTAGCGCGGGTTTCCGCCGCTTTGGTTGGCGGGCTGAGAAGCGGGCTCCTGCCTGTAACGACCCGGCCAACTCTCTTGGGTGTACAATCCCGCGAGCAAAAACAGGGCAAATCACGAAAACAGAGTTTGTCGCTATCTGATTGCGCTGCCGACTTGGGTGTTGTACTTGCGGCTGGCAAAGGGATTTAGTTGGATTTTCTATCAGATAGCGAATCGGCGATTTAATTTTTCAAGACCGCCGGTTTCACATACTTAGTTCTGCACGGGTTTTTCGATGGACGGAGCGGAGTGGCTGAGCTTCTCCAATTTTGCCATCTGCTCGCGGGCGAGGTCCCCTTCTCTCGCATGAGGGTATAGTTCCAGGAAGGTTTGTAACTCCGTTCTTGCTTGGGCATAGTCTTTTGCTTGCGTGAAAATCTCAGCCAATAGGAGATGCAGTAGAGGGGCACGCGTGAGTAGGTCTACGTGTTCGGCCTTGAGCGCGCTCTTCTCGGCCGCTTCGATATTGTTGAGCTTGTAATTTGCTACCGCATTATAGAAGTACGCGTCGGCCAGATTCCACTCATCAAGATCCACAACGTAAACATCCTCATCGCTGTACTCCAAAGGATCGAGAGCCATGACGTGACCAGTAAATAGAAGGACACTCGTCCAATCTTGCGCCTCGTACGCCATGGAAGCCAGGGAGAGGTACGGCGGCAGAAACCGGGGGTCGATGGCCGAGGCTTTGATGTACGCCGCGCGAGCGGAATCCTTTTCGTTTTCCTTCTCTAAGACCGTGCCCAAGCGAAACCAGGCGCTCCCGTACCTGGGGCTCATGCCCACGGCTTGTTCAAAGTATTTACGCGCATCGGCAAATTTGCCGATCCTCTCCGCATGGAGGCCTTTCGCATAAGCTTTTCTGGCATTTGATGGTGCATTGTAGGGGGCGGCGCTAATCGTGGCACCCTTCATCTTTGTCACCCTTTCTATCACAATCGAGCCGACGTCTACGCTGTGACCCGAGGAACTGAGGTCCATGAGACTTCGGCTTGTGGAGCGAAAACCAGCAGCCTTCGCGCGCAGCTCACACATCGCGAACTCGGACGATGGAATTCCTACAGAGGAAGGCTTGGTAGGGTCGGCCTTCTGTGAAGCCGGGTCGTCGCTAGCGTCGAGGAGAGAGTCGGATCGTGACCCCATTTGCATGCTGAAGCCACCGTTCGATGTGGCATACGCCTTTTGACGAACCTTCTCGTTGCAAACCACCTCCACGGACGCATCCTGGGGAACAGCTGTGCCGTCGTCGGTTGCAACTCGGCCGGAGAGAAACATCACGTAATTCAGGTCTGGTTGCACGGGTTGTGGACTGTAGGGAACGGTGGTGCCGGAGGAATTGGGCGGTGGGGACGACGGGGGTGGCGAGGGGGCAGGAAGCGGCTTCTGTGCCAAGGCACTTGGTGCCAAAAGCCCGATTCCGAGGGCCAGCTCTGCCAGAATGCGCCTAGGGTCGGTCACATATCCATTCCCTTGGACGGAACGCCTGAGGGCCGGATTCTAAGATGTGAGATGGTGCAAGTCAATGTAATCTGCTCGGCAGGCTCGGCGCTAACGCAGCTAGGTGAGAGTTCCGCTTGA
>Ga0210394_10000608_pt1 | contig 71882 bp, 60 predicted proteins | sample IncBWC12MmetaG_FD_160121 | JGI IMG/M metagenome (GOLD analysis project Ga0210394, IMG submission 160121) | Forest soil microbial communities from Barre Woods Harvard Forest LTER site, Petersham, Massachusetts, United States - Inc-BW-C-12-M | ecosystem: Environmental > Terrestrial > Soil >... | reverse complement strand
CCGTCTCGATGCCGCCCATTTCGGGCATAACAATATCCAGCACAGCCACTTGTGGATTTTCCTTCTGAATGCACTCAAGAGCTACCTTGCCATTTTCGGCCTCGTAGACTTTCCAATGAGATTTCTCGGTCAGCAGCGAGCGAAGAGTGCGCCGGACAAGCGGCTGATCGTCAGCAACCAGAATTTTAGCTTGTGGAAGCAAAGGGCCTTCAGGCAGCGACGAGGCGGTGGGCAGCGACCCGGCGGTGCTATCCTATAGATACGTGGGGAGCCATGTCTGCACAATACAATACATCCCGTATATCGGCTTTAAGGTGCCCTTGGGACGTCACAACTGTGGAAAGACTTCCACTGAATCTCAGCCGAGGCTAGAGCGCCATTATTGTCTCTGCATCAAGGCCAGGGAGCCGTGTCCTCTGGGTCGTTAGGACTCGCTGGTGGCGCGCGAATGTGCTTTTATCGTCAAGAAACCACACTGAAGATTGCCCTGCTGTAAATTAACGAGTTAGGAACACGCTGTAATCGAGCGGCCATCCTGATTGCGTTTTCGCGGTATTTTGGATTGTGGGTGTCAACATCCTGGCATGGCTGATCCTAAGGGTTCTCCTTACATGAAGGATTCTCTGCGCATCGGATTGCTGCTCGCAGTCGTAGCGCTGATATATGGCAACGCGCTGCGAAACGAATTCACAATGGACGATCAAATCTACATTGTGAGCAATTCGCAGGTGACCCATCCTTCGTTGAAGAATCTCTTCGCTCCGCACAAGATCAGCAATGTATTCCGGCCCGTGACGTTCGCTACCTTCGCCCTCAACTGGTGGCTCGACGGTGAACGGCCTTTTGGCTTTCATCTGTTCAGCCTGGTACTACACGCCGGCGCGACATGGTTACTGTTTTTGCTTCTCGAGGCTCTGCTTGGGCCTTCTGGTCCGGCGAAAGAAGTGGCCTTAGTAGCGGCTCTGATCTTCGCCGTGCATCCGCTGCACACGGAGGCCGTTGCCTCCATCTCGGGACGCGCTGAATTGCTGGCGGCCGGATTTCTCTTTGCCGCGTGGATCCTGCACCTCAACGATCAGCAAGTTCCAGCGTTGATCTCTTTTGTGTTGGCGCTGCTCTCAAAGGAATCGGCGGTCGTTTTTTTGCCCCTCCTGCTGGTTGGCGATTTCGCGCGCGGCAAATGGAAAACGCATCTTCGTTACGCGCTGATTGGCGGAATAACGCTCGTGTATCTTGGAATTCTCTGGAAAGTTCAGGGAGGACGATTCGGCCAAGTCACGATTTCGCAGCTCGACAATCCGCTTGCCGTCATTCCTGAACAATGGCGCATTCTAAACTCCCTGCGCGTAGCATGGAAGTACGTGGCGCTTCATTTCTATCCGGCCAAACTTTCCTGCGACTATTCGTTCAATGCGATTCCTATATATCTGGATTGGCGCCATACGTTGCCCGCGTTCCTCGCGACTCTCGCAGCAGTAGGCGCGTGGATATGGGCGGTTTGGAAACAGCGGACCGGACTGATCCTAGCTGGCGGGATCTATTTAGGCGCATTTGCAGTCACGGCGAACATAGTGATGCCCACTGGGACGATCATGGGCGAGCGGCTAGCCTATCTACCGTCGGTGGGATTTTGCCTGCTGGTAGCGCTCGGATGGAATTGGCTGCGTGGCCGGCAGAGGACGGTGGCGCTAGCGGCCTTGGCAGCCGTCGTGGCGGCCTTTGCGATGCGGGCGATGGTTCGCAACCAAGATTGGAGAGACAATTTGAATCTTTACTCCGCCGGAGTGCGCGTCTCGCCAGGCAGCGCGAAGATGCATGCCGACCTAGCTGACGAGTATATGGCTGTGGAGGAGCGGGACATGGCCGCCGCGGAGTTCCAAACCGCGTTGAAAATATATCCAGATTATCCCGATGTGCTCGCGAATTACGGCCTGTTGAGGGCCTGGAAAGGTGAGAAGGATGCGGGCGGCTACATGATGGAACGCGCATATTACATGAGCCAGCGGGATAATCCCAATTACGATTTCATGGCCGTCAATTATGCTGCGCTGCTGATGCAGACCGGCCATATGGATGGCGCGATGGACGTACTGAATCGGGAGATTGCGGAATCGCCGAGTTATGCACGAGCCTGGGCGAACCGCGCGGTGATTCATTACAAGCAGGGCCAAACCACGCCAGCCCGCAACGACGCAGAGAAAGCTCTGCAACTGGATCCGGCGAATACACAGGCACAAAATCTCCTGCGCACGCTCAGTAGTCCTGCGCCGCCTAAACCAGCGAAATAAACTCTCAGCAGGATTGATCCCTTCGCAACTTAGTCGTACCTAGGTTTCCGATTTAACTCCCGAAACCAGGAGCGCGCCTTCCTGGCGAAAAGCGCGGAGCTGGGCTGCATCCCGAAACCAACGGCCTTCGTATTTTTCAGGCGCGGGCGTGGGATCCGGTACGCGGTCGTGCTTCACCTCGGAAAATCCGGCCGCGATGAAAAGCGCCGACCATTCGGCGGAGGAACGCAGATGCGCCGTCACGCCTAGAATTTCGCTCCACTGATGCGCGTGCACGTTTTCGCTGTAGTAGTTGATGAGCAGCCAAGCCTTGCCAGCTTCGCGCAGAACGCGGTTAATTTCGCGCAAAGCTGCGAGGGGATCGGGCGAATAATAGGCGGCTTCGACGGAAATCGCATGATTGAAGAAGTTAGCGTCCCAAGGAATCTCTTCCGCCGCTCCGATGACAAACATGGCGTTTTCGAGATCGGCGCCGTTGCGTCGAGCGCGCCGGATCATCTCGTCAGAAATATCCACCCCTACAACTCGACCTTCAGGCACTTGCTCGGCGAGGAGGCGCGAAAGCCAACCCGCGCCGCAGCCGACATCCAACACATTATCTTCAGGGGACAGGCGCATGAGGTCGAGCACCGGAAGCACGATCGGCAGATGATCCTGCTCCATGCCCTCGCCGCGGCCCGCTTCCGCCCAGCGATTAAATTCCTGGCGAAGCGATTCGGAATGACTTCGAGAATCCGTGATTGCTCTTACTCCGCTCGTTATTGTTTTTCGGCCGGGATGTTCGGCACGCGGCTACATGCCCGCTTCATCAGCCGAAGGGCCATAGATCGACGGCACGGGGACATCGTTGAGACGCAGATAGACTCCGAGTTGCGCACGATGATGAATCATGTGGTTCATGATCATGGCGCGCAAGACGCCAATGCGCGGCATGGTAAAGACAGTTTTACCTCCGTTGAGAAGCGACCATTGACTCATCAGCGATTGATCTGTGGCGCTTGCGATCGCGGCTCTCGCCTCCGGCACACTCTTATCAAAGAAAGCCAGAACTTCGGCTTTGCTTTTCAGTTCGGGCTGGCGGACCTGCTGCCCGCCGGGAGGATTCACGTCGAAGCTGGGCGTATCGAGCGTCATCTTGCCCCAGTGTGGGATGGAAGCAATGTGCGTAGCCAGAGCGCCCATAGTCATCGACTTGGTGTGCGGCTTCCAATCGAATTTTCCGTCCGGCACTCGTTCGAGACTCTTACGCGTGTTGGCCATCTCGTGATCGAATTCGCCCAGTAATGCCTGGTTCATTGCCATATTGGAGCGCTCCTATATCTTTAGTTTGAGAAATTCGTACCAATGGCCCGCGAAGATGAACGGCGCGGCGGGTGGCTGCTTCCGGCGCGATCTATTTTTCGACTTTGGCCAGCAGTTGTACGAAACGCTGTTCCCGCTCGGCCTGATCCATTCCGCCGATGGCTTCCGCAACTTGCGTAACGTTCATGGAACAGAATTTGGGACCGCACATGGAGCAGAACTTCGCCTCTTTGTAGAAATCGTCGGGCAAAGTCTCGTCGTGCATAGTGCGGGCGGTTTCGGGATCGAGAGAAAGCTCGAACTGCTTATTCCAGTCGAAGAGGAAACGCGCATAAGAGAGGGCGTCATCACGATCACGTGCTCCGGGTCGATGACGGGCGACATCGGCAGCATGCGCGGCGATTTTATAGGCCAGCACGCCTTGCTTGACATCTTCGGCGTTTGGTAGCCCGAGGTGCTCTTTGGGCGTGACGTAGCACAACATGGAAGCGCCGTACCAGCCGATCATGGCCGCACCGATAGCGCTGGTGATGTGGTCATAGCCTGGAGCGATGTCGATCACCAGGGGACCGAGAGTATAGAAGGGCGCCTCATGGCACAGCTCCGCTTCCTTTTTCACCTGCAGTTCGATCTGGTCCATGGGAATGTGCCCAGGACCTTCGATCATCACCTGAACGTCGTGCTGCCAGGCTTTTTCGGTCAATTCACCCAGCACTTTGAGTTCGGCGAACTGCGCGGCGTCACTGGCGTCGCCAATGGAGCCGGGCCGCAGGCCGTCGCCTAGTGAAAAGCTGACGTCGTGCTTCTTGAAGATTTTGCAGATGTCGTCGAAGCGCTCGTAAAGGAAATTCTCTTGTTTGTGGGCAGCCATCCATTGCGCCATCAGCGCACCGCCGCGGCTGACGATTCCAGTGATGCGATTGCGCACCAGCGGCAGGAATTCGCGCATCACGCCGGCGTGAATGGTCATATAGTCCACGCCCTGCTCGGCTTGCTCCTCGATCACTTCCAGCATGAGGTCAGCGGTGAGATCTTCGGTGCGCTTGACGCGAGACAGGGCTTCGTAAATCGGAACCGTGCCTACCGGAACGGGCGAAGCTTCGATGATTGCGCGGCGGATACTGGGAATATCGCCGCCCGTCGAAAGATCCATCACGGTATCCGAACCGTAATGAACGGCACGATGCAGCTTTTCGAGTTCCTGGGCGATCTCCGAAGTGACTGCGGAGTTGCCGATATTGGCGTTGATCTTGCAGCGGAAAGCGACGCCGATGCCCATCGGTTCGAGCGATTTGTGATTGATATTGGCGGGAATAATCGCGCGGCCGCGGGCCACTTCGCTGCGCACCAGTTCAGGTTCGATTTTCTCGCGGCGGGCTACGTATTCCATTTCGTCGGTGATTACGCCGCTGCGGGCGAAGTGCATCTGCGAAAGGTTACGCGAGCCGTTTGCGGCGGCGCTTTGCGCCAAGCGCTTTTCAATCCAGGAATCTCGGATGGCCATGACTGTCTCCCGTACTTAAAACCGACGGGCAGGTGCCGAATTGATTTTGCCCTGCCCTTTTGGACTGCCTCGTAAACTGAAGGACACATTATCACATCTTCTTGCCGCTGGGGCGTCCGTGCCTGGCTCTTCGGCAGCGCGCCGGGGACTTTAGTATCTAGATTGAATGAGTGTGAACGAAAAGTGCTGGTCAATTAACGCCGATGGCCTACAATTGCCCGGTGGTGAGCGTTTCTTTTTTCCCGTACGCGTTTCCTTGATGTTCCGCTGCCGCAGAATTGAGCGCCGGCATACCTTGTTTCGATTGGAGCTCCTGATGGCAAAATGGCTGTCCCCCACTTTGCTGCTTTGCGCAGTGCTGATCGCCATGCAGTTTTGCGCCGCTCAAGATGCTCCCTCGTTCAATCCTCCCCCGGCCGTGGCTGGAGAGTTGCCGACGCAACCGACAGCGGTGGATTCGATCCCAATCGCGGCTCCCGAACCTCCGGCCGAAGACACGCCGGCTGATTCGCCTGGAGCTGCAGTCCAAACGTCGAGGCCATCGTCTGGATCTTCGGAATGGCACATTCTCAAGAGTCAGTGGGAGCCTCTGGTCCCGAATTTACTTCGCGATCAAAAGAGTATTTACCTGTTTCCACTATCGGCAGTTCGGGGACATCATTGGAAGCCTACGTTGGCATTGATCGGCGCGACGGGGCTTCTGATGACGGTCGATGCGCACAACTCAAGGTGGGTGCGAAACAACCTCCAGCCACTCAGCGGATTTAATAACGTTTTCTCCGGGTACAACACCGCGACGGCGACCGAGGCGTTCACCTCCGCGTTCTACCTAGCCGCCATACTGCGGAAGAATGTATACGATCAGCAGACGTTCATTTTGGCGGGCGAGGCTGTTATAGACGCGGAGATTCTTACAACTGTGATGAAGGACATCGATGGGCGCATGGCTCCCATTTCGTATCCGGCAAACGGCAATTTCACGGATAGCTGGTTCAAAGTGACACACGGGAATAGAAGCAGCTGGATGGGCGGCCTGGGGAGCATGCCTTCGGGACACGAGATCGCGATCATGGCCGTGGCCACAGTTTTTGCGGAACGTTACCCGCACCCAGCGTGGCACAAATGGGTGGCTTACGGACTCGCCGCTGCCGCGGGATTCTCCCGCGTCTCCCTGCAATCGCATTTCACCTCCGACACGTTTGCGGGAGGCGCTCTCGGTTACGTCATCAGCCGTTACCTGGTTCTGGGACGACAGAACTCGAATTAGCTCAGCCTTAAAAACCAGGCCTTGAGCCGTGGCCTATATCCTGCGGACATAGATACCTCGCTGTGTAAGCCATCGGGCTAAGTTCAACGCACCTCAGGACCGCCTGTGCTAGCCTGAAGTAAATCACAACTGAAGACGGTAACTGGTTGGAGTTGGGCCCGCGAATCGGGGAAAATAGGGATTTGCGAATTGGATCATAGGCGGCGACAATCAAGGGATCTAATCGAGTGAAGCTTTTTGTAAGCCAGTCAGGAGTAATGCCATGGTCTGGTCTATAGTCAGAATGACGGCGGTTTCATTGTTGGCGGCAGCTTTGCTTTTTGCTCAAGGCAACCCGGCGCCGCAAAGCAGCGCGCCGCCGCAAGGCGGTGACGTCACGCGCGCCACACTGGACAACGGCATGCGCGTGGTGATTCTACGCAATCCGCTCGCGCCCGTGGTTACGGTGGAGCAAAATTATCTGGTCGGCGGGGACGAAACGCCGGCCGGTTTTCCGGGAATGGCGCACGCCCAAGAGCACATGGCATTCCGGGGCTGCGCGGATTTAACTGCCGATCAAATCTCCGCGATTTATGCGCAACTTGGCGGATTCGATAACGCCGATACGCAGCAGAATATTACGCAATATTTCGTAACGCTTCCCGCGGGCGATCTGGACGTCGCTCTGCGCGTGGACGCCGCCTGTATGCAAGACGTTCAGGATTCGCAAAGCGAATGGGCACAGGAAAAAGGCGCCATCGAACAGGAAGTCGCGCGCGACCTATCCAATCCCACCTACAAGTTCATCACTCGTGCCAGTCAGGACCTGTTCTCGGGCACGCCCTACAGCCACGATCCTCTGGGAACGAAAGATTCTTTCGACGCGACTACCGGCGAGATGCTGAAGAATTTCTACAAGGCTTGGTATGCGCCAAACAACGCCATTCTGATCATCACCGGCGATGTAGAGCCGAATGCTGTGCTGGCGAAGGTTAGGGAGTATTACGGAAAGATCCCGCGCAAAACACTTCCGACAAGGCCAGAAGTGAATTTAAGCCCCGTAAAATCGGAGTCGTTTACACTCGACAGCAATCTTCCGTATCTGCTGGCCTTCATCGCCTACCGCATGCCCGGCACGGATAGCCCCGATTTCGCGGCCACACACATCTTGAGCGATGTGTTGGCAAGCCAGCGCGGGAATCTGTATGAACTGGTTCCGCAGGGTAAGGCGCTCGAGACAGAATTCGGGCTAGCACAGGCCTACCCCAAGGCCAGCATGGCTTTTAGCGTTGCTGTTTTGCCCGCGGCAGCCGATGCGACTCCAGTGATTGAGGAGATGCGCAAGATCCTGGCGGATTATGCCGCCAAGGGCGTACCTGGGGATTTGGTTGAGGCCGCAAAACGGCGGGAAATCGCCACCTCTGAGTTTCGCCGCAACTCTATTCCCGGTTTGGCAGAGACTTGGTCGGATGCACTGGCGGCGGAAGGACGCAATTCACCCGATGAAGACGTCGAGGCGATGAAACGGGTCACCGTTGAAGATGTAAATCGCGTGGCAAAGACATTTTTGGTGGACCAGGGGTCGATAACGGCGCAGTTGAAGCCCGCGCCTTCGGGAGAACCGGTCGCGTCGAACGGATTCGGGGGCAACGAGCAGTTAACCGCGGCTCCTACGAAGCCGGTGGAGTTGCCGTCCTGGGCGAGTTCCCGGCTTCTCACGTTGGAACTGCCGCCTCCACAGCCAACTTCCAACGATATGACGCTGCCCAATGGTCTGCGGCTGATCGTTCGAACCGTTAAGGTCACACCAACGGTTACCGTCGTTGGAAACATCCGGCACGATCCACAAGTGGAAGCGCCGGCTGGAAGAGATGGCATAGCCCGAGTTCTCGACAATCTGTTTTCCTACGGAACCAAAAATCTTGATCGGATTGCGTTCCAGAAGGCATTGGACGATATCGCCGCGGAAGAGTCTGGGGGTTTTGAATTTACGCTTCAGGTTTTGAAGCAGGACTTCCCACGCGGCGTGCAACTGCTTGCCGACAATGAGTTGAACCCGGCGCTGCCAGAGCAAGCCTTCAATGTGCTCAAGCCTCAGACAGCCCAGTTCGTCGCGGGACAAATGAAGAGCCCGGGCTATCGCGCTGGACGGGCGCTGGAGGTAGCGCTGTTTCCTCCCAAGGACCCCGCGCTGCGGCAAGCGACTCCAGAGACAGTGTCTGCGCTCACGCTGGATGACATAAGGCAGTACTACGCAAAGACCATGCGGCCGGACCTTGCGACGATTGCTGTAATTGGCGACATCACGCCGGAGGAAGCACGATCTGCGATTGAGAAATCATTTGGCGATTGGAAGGCTGCCGGTCCGAAACCCGAAGTCGATCTTCCACGCGTCCCGGCAAATAAGCCTTCGGCGCAAAACGTGCCGGACCCCAACGAACTTCAGGACTCTGTGAATCTGTCTGAGACAATTCCCATTACGCGGTTTGATGACGACTATTACCCGCTTCAACTGGGCAATCACGTTTTGGGCGGCGGCTTTTATGCGACGCGCCTCTATCATGATTTGAGGCAAGTGACGGGGTATGTGTATAGCGTCGACGTTGTGCTGAATGCTCAGAAAACCAGGACTATCTTCACTGTGGATTACGCCTGCGATCCACAGAACGTCTCGAAGGCGCGGCAGCTGATTCAACGCGATTTGATTGCCATGCAGAAAGATAATGTCACGCCGGGAGAACTACAGCTGGCCAAGGCTTTAGTGTTGCGCCAGCTTCCTCTAGCCGAATCGAGTGAAGACGGCGTCGCCAATGCGTTGGTACGCAGAGCGCAGATAGGACTACCGCTCAATGAGGCTGATCGCGCCGCCAAGCGGTTCTACGAACTTACCGCCGATGACGTTCGCGCGGCCTTTACAAAATGGGTTCGCCCTGACGACTTTGTGCAAATTGTCCGGGGACCTACACCGCAGTAATTTGGCCGCAGCTTTTTTGTGTGTTCGGCTGATCGCTGGACTCGGGTAGTCTTGCTACGAACGTGAAGCCACTCGTTGCGTGGCGCCCTTGCCCAGGAAGTTGACGAGCTCAGGAGTGACCTCATCCGCATGGGTCCAATTCGCGGCATGCGGCCCATCCTTTATTACAACCAAGCGGGCGCCCTTAACCAATTTGGCCGTTTTTTGCCCCGCGGCGCTGAAAGGCACGATGCCATGCCAGGTGGGCACGCATGCGAGACTGGCAGTGGCTGAGGCGCCGGCCGCCACGTTCCAACTCGTCTGAACTACCTCCTGACTCACGCGCTTGCCCAGAAAAACGTCGGTGTTGTAGAAGTCTTTAAAAAACGCCGTGAAGAACGCGTAGCGATCCGCAGCAACTGCTTTTTTGATGCCTTCGAACACGCTGGCATCCACGCCGTCCGGATTGTCAGAAGTCTTCAAAAGAAAAGGGGGAACAGAGGAGATGAAAACCGCGTGGCTCACGCCTTTGGATCCGTATTTCCCGATGTAACGGGCAACCTCACCGCCTCCCATCGAGAATCCCACTAGAGCGAAATTCTGAAGATTAAGATGTGTGACGACCTTTTGCAGGTCCTCGGCGAAAGTGTCGTAATTGTAGCCAGTGGTTGGCTGACTGGATTTGCCGAAGCCTCTCCGATCGTAAGTGATCACACGACGGCCAGCAGACAGAAGCGCGGAGACCTGCTTTTCCCAGGAAGCTCCGCTCAAAGGATACCCGTGGATTAAAACCACCGGCTCGCCTGAGCCGTGATCTTCGTAGTAAAGCTGGATGTCACCAGAATTTTCTTTGCCAACTGTAACGTATGGCACGAGATCCTCCTTTTGAACGCTGGCTGTCGGTTGCAGGTTATTGCGCTTTGATGCCCCGCCTTCCTCAAGAGTCACATTCCGAAAAGGGGCACATCGGTCAGCCATCGACCTAACTATAACTAATCGACCTAACTATAACTAAAAGACGAGCGCGCAACCGACAACAGGGTTCCCGTCCCATCGACGGCGCGGTCGCCTATGATGCGATTTCGAGAACACGCTGCACGGTAGGAATCAAATCCGTTCCGGCAGCAGCTTTCGGTACGAAGGCATCGACGCCGATGGCTCTGCTTGCAGCCATTGATTCGGGAGAGTCGTGAATGGTGAAGAAAATAATTTTTGTGGAAGGTGCGATTCGCCTTATTTCGTACGCAGCCTGAACCCCATTCATTACCGGCATATTGATGTCGAGGAGAACAAGATCGGGGTTTAGCTCTTTCACCTTCTCAACGGCCTGCTTGCCGTTTTCAGCCTCTCCGCAAACGTGCATGGAGTGCCAGTTCAGAAGCGAACGGATCGTCTTTCTCGCTACCTGATAATCGTCCACGACCAAAATCCGGACTGACATAGCTTCCTTTCACTCCAGGCGGAGTGACCTGCCGTGTAGCCAGGGCCAAGGCGGCTGCGAGCAAGCGTCTTAAACGCTGCTTCCAAGAGACCACGACCAGACGTAAGCGCCAATACAAAGAATCCCCTCGAGTATCTGTGTAACACCATGCACGCTCGTCCGCGGGCAGAGGCTCGCTGAGGCAAAACTGCCTGGAACGAGAATAGTTTGTCTCAGCGTTATGGTGTATCTATGAACGCATAATACCGTAGCCCAGCCCTTCGCATTCTGAGCAACTTTGTAACCCTTTCGCTTTCATACTTTCGCAGGCCAGCTAAAAATCCTGGAATTTGGCACTGTCCTTGCTCTAATCCAAATCGGGCTGCAGCGAGGCCAGCGCGAGAAACGGGAAAGAAATGCGACATTCGAGATCAGCCATCTCTCAGTACTGGATTTTCATCGCTGACAGGGGCAGCAAATATGGCCCTGCAGGGGAGAATATGGGTCTTGGCTATGACATCTTTCGAGAGCTAAGTGACGGTAAACCGTTGTGGGTTGCGCAAGCGAGTACGCTGGAAGAAGCACAGGAAAAGCTCGAAACGCTGACACAGACCGTACCGGCAAAATATTTTATTCGGGATGCGGCCAGCGCCAAAATCGTGGCCCAGGCGGGGCTGAACACGTCCGAGGAAAGGAAGCCCTAAGTCTCGGCCTTTTCGGCTGCGCTCGACCAATTTTATCGGAGGTACCAACAATGTTTGCTTACCTCTGCAGGAAATGCGGTGCGTGCAGTTCCGAATTTATACTCGAGCAAATGGAAGATCCGGGGAGTGGAAACAGCGGGTCTTCGGCTAGCCCTCTAATAAGTAATATCTGTCCCAGCTGCAAATCACTTTTCTCTCCTGAAAGTTACTTCGTACTTCAAAGCGCTGAGCCATTGATGCAGAGTTCGGAAATGGTATTTCGCGCACGCGCCTAGCTTCATCCCAGTCGCATGCCTTCGCGGGCATTCCCGCGGGACCTCGCTCTATAGCGATATACGTGGTGCGCCCGATGAGGTGGTCGAGCGTCTGTAATGGTGGCGCCCGCTGTGGTGGTTTGTTGACACGAGGAATTCCGAAGAATAGACTCGCGCCCAGAGTGCTCTGATAGCCTCACGTGAAGAGGTCACGTGAGAGGAGGGATCGTGAATATGCGTTGGATAGGGACGAGCGCCTGGGTGAGATTGGCCGGCTTCGCGCTATTGGCTTTTTTTGTCGTGTTCTTTGGGGCAGGAGTTTTTCGCGCGCTGCGAGGAGCGCCGACGGAAACGGCGCCGAAATTCAAATTTGATGCGGATTGGCCCAAGCCGCTACCGAACAAATGGAAAATGGGGGGTGTCACCGGCCTGGCGGTGGACAAGGACGATAACGTCTGGGCTCTCGATCGCCCCAACGATCTGACCGATATCGAACTCGAGGCCGAGCTGAACCCGCCAATTGCGGATTGCTGCAAGCGACCTCCTTCGATGATCCACTTCGACAAGGAAGGCAATGTAATCGGCTACTTCGACCCGCCGCAAGGACACGGAATGGCGGTGGACAGCAAGGGATTCGCGTATATCGGGAATGTCGATCACGGCATAGGCAACGTCCGCAAGTATGACGAGAAGACCGGCAAACTCATTGCTGAGCTGCCTCACACACCTGAAATGCCGCCAGGCGGCGGTGGCGATGGCGGCCCTCTGACTTCTGAACACGTGCCCGGGCACGGCACCGCAGGACCGGTGGCGGGATTCATCCGGCCGGCCGGAGCTCGGCCTCAACTCTCTCCTGAGGCCCAAGCTGCTCGGCAGGCGGCAGCGAAGGCTTTTCGCGAGAAATATCCTCCGACAACACCGATGATTGTGGGCGGAATCGAAGAAGTACGATTGGACGAACCAAATCACGAGCTTTATGCTGCCGACAATTACCTAGGCGGGCGCGTGATGGTGTTTGATCTGGACAGCTTCGCGTTCAAGCGTGGCTGGGGCGCCTACGGCCACAAGCTGTCTGAAATCACCACCGACGACAAAGATCGCGAATACACCCCGAACGGGCCCATGCCAAAGGAGTTCCGAGGCCATCTGACGCTGAACGTGTCCCATGATGGACTCGTCTATGGGGCAGACCGCATGGCGAACCGCATTCAAGTCTTCACGAGGGACGGTAAGTTCGTGAAGGAATTTAAGATGGCGGAATGGACAGGCATCGGCGGTTCCACTGGGGGCGTAATGTTCTCCCCGGATAAGGAACAGCGGCTCCTTTACATTTCCGATCTGACAAACAACCACATCTGGTTCCTCAATCGTGAGGACGGCAAGATTCTGGGCCAGATGGGCAGTATGGGGGAGAACGGCGGCCAGTTCTTCGGACTGCACATGGAAGCCGTGGACTCGAAGGGCATTATTTATACTGGCGAGGTGTTTGCCGGGGAACGCGTGCAGAGATTCGTCCCGGTTAAGTAAGTCGCAGCAACGACAATCCATTTAGAAAAAAGATCAGCCGCAGATCAATCAAGATGCCCTGCGGCTGATTCTTTTATATCTGCAGCGCTAAGCGAGTGAGTGCTCGTTACCTCGTTACAAGGTTAGCGGTGGCCTCCGCCAAATCCTCCTCCGTGGAATCCGCCTCCACCGTGGAACCCACCGACTGGGCCATGAAATCCGCCATGCGGTTCAATGCCGTGGCCGTAGGGATAATGGTAATCGCCGAATCCATGGGGGCGGCCCCAGTAACCGCCGTAGAAAAATGGCGTGCGGTAGACCGCAAATGGCGAGTAGAAGGCCCAGCCAAATGGGCTGTAGAAAACTCCGGCGCCAGGAATAAAGGTGTAGCAGCTAAACCCAGGATCCCAATACCAGCCCGGTCCGAGCCAGCCAGAACCTCCGTTTACGTAAATACGAGCCTGATCCACACTGGCTTCAGACAAATAACCCGAGCGTAATGCGGACCAGCGGAAGAAATCATCCTCATACTTGCGTGCGTCGAAATCCTCGGCCTTTGGCTTGGCGTTGGCATTCAGCACAAGTTCGCGTTCCTTGCCTAGATCGATTTTTTTGTCGTTTACCACGACCTCGGCTTTACCCTTGAAAACGCGGATTGTGCTTTGATTGCTGTCGAAGTCGTATAGTCCGTTTTGAAGGATTCTGGTGGTCACGCCGTTTACATCTACCCGGATATCGTTGTTCTTGTTGATGTCCGTCGCTTCCACCATGGCGCGGCCCTTGTCGATTTCGACTTCCGTATTGGCGAGCCCGGGGCTGACCATCTTTACAGAACTGTTATCCGCCACACGAAGAAACGTGCCCGGAACAAGCAAAACCTCGACTTTACCTGCTTGCGTATTCAGCGACTGCCCAGCCTGCAATTGAACGGAGCCTACTGAATTGGCACTGAGGGGCTGATTGTCTATCGACGCTTGGCCCTCGACGTAGTTAACGGTGCCCGGCTGCGCCGGCCGTGAGTTCGGATTCCCATTCTGATTTTGTGCCGAGCCAACGATCGGCAGGAACGTTGCCATCAAAAGAGCAGCGGCAACGGGCAATAATTTCGTGACTCTCATATTTATTCTCCTGTCAATTAGATGCTAAGCAGGGTGCCCGCGAATTTACGTTCTACATGCTTCCGAGGAGAGCCCTCCATCATTGGGGGAATCGCTGCTGATGCGCCAAGGTTTGGTGGCGGCTGGGCATTCTTCCGCTGAAAACCCATTGGGGCAGGCTCGAGTCTTCCTGGGCGGTTGACACTGCGCAAAGACCCTGACCGACATTGAGCAGTCGCTCGGCTTCCACTTTGTCCACGGCTGTCTGGGCCTTAGAATGCATCGAAACTAAGACGAGAGATTCATTCTGTTTGGGCCCGTCGTGTATTAGGATTTACCGAGAGGAGGGAGCTTGCGCGCCGTTATCACAGGAGGTGCGGGCTTTTTAGGTTCTCATCTGTGCGACTACCTTATCGAGCACGGATGGGATGTGCTTTCGATCGATAATCTGGTCACCGGAAGCGAAGGGAACGCCGCGCATCTGGTCAAGCATCCTCGTTTTCGGACGATGCGCCATGATGTGTCGAACTATATCGATGTGCCCGGGCCCGTAGACTATGTTCTTCATTTTGCTTCCCCGGCAAGCCCGGTTGATTACCTAAAGCTTCCGATTCAGACGCTAAAAGTTGGCGCTCTGGGCACTCATAACTCTCTCGGCTTAGCACTCGCGAAAAAGGCCAAGTACTTTCTGGCTTCGACCTCCGAGTGCTATGGCGACCCGCAGATCAGCCCGCAGCCAGAAACGTATTGGGGACACGTGAACCCGATCGGTCCGCGCGGCGTCTACGACGAGGCCAAGCGCTATGCGGAAGCTATGGTGATGGCCTATCACCGCTACCATGGCGTGGATACCCACATCGTGCGAATCTTTAATACTTACGGGCCGCGTATGCGCCTTAACGATGGCCGTGCGCTGCCGAATTTCGTGTACCAAGCCCTTCGTAGCCAGCCCATCACCGTCTACGGTGACGGAAAGCAAACTCGGAGCTTTTGTTATGTTTCGGACCTCATCGAGGGGATTTATCGGTTGATGAATTCTGATGAGCATGAACCGGTAAATATCGGAAATCCGCAGGAGATAACGATTTTGGAATTCGCCGAACGCGTTCGGGCGCTGCTAGGCTTGGACGTACCCATCATCTTTGAGCCGCTTCCGCAGGATGATCCCAAACAGCGCTGCCCGGACATCAGCAAGGCGAAGCGCCTGCTCGGATGGGAGCCGAAGGTTAACCTCAACGAGGGGCTGAAGCTGACGTTAGACTTTTTCAGACTGCAAGTGGCCGCGGAATCAGCGGCGAGATAAATCCTCAGAGCGTGAGGACAGTATTGGCGGTCAGGTCGGGCCGGCCAAAGCTGTGATATTCGAAGCCGAGTTCCTTCATCTTTGCAGGTGGCAGCATATTTCGAGCGTCCAGGATTAAGGGTCGCGCCATCTCCCGATAGATACGCTTCCAATCGAGGTCGCGATATTCCTTCCACTCGGTCAGCAAAAGCAAAGCGTCGGCGCCGTGAGCGACCTCGTAGGGATCCTCGACGAAAGCTGCGCCGTTCAGGAATGGACGTGCGCGTTCCATAGCGACGGGATCAGAGGCGCGAACCGTTGCGCCTTCGGCAATCAGGCGCCGTACGACCTCGATCGCCGGCGCAAAGCGCACATCATCGGTATTCGGCTTGAAGGCCAGACCCAAAACTCCGACCGTTTTCTCCTTCACAACCCATAGGGCGCGGCGCACCTTTTCCACGAACTGGTCGATGCGGCGCTTGTTGACCGCCTCGACCTCCTTGAGAAGACTAAAATCGATGCCATTCTTTTCGGCCAAGCGAATGAACGCCTGTATATCCTTGGGCAGGCAAAATCCTCCAAAACCCAAGCCGGCGTTGAGGAAATGCGGCCCAATGCGCGGATCAAGCCCCACCGCCCGAGTGACTTCCTCTACGTTTCCGCCAAGCTTCTCGCAAAGATCGGCAATCAGATTGGCGTAGGAGATCTTGAGGCCCAGGAAAGAGTTGGAGGCGTGCTTGATCAGTTCGGCGCTGGCAATCGTAGTCACCAAAAACACCGGCGCAGGGCCGGCGGGACATTTCGGTTCGTGAACCGGGCAATGGAACCTGCCCTCGAGGAATGGTTTGTAGATCTCGCGCAATTGCACTTCGGATTCCGCATCCTCGACGCCTACGACGATGCGGTCAGGATGAAAGAAGTCTGCGACCGCCGTGCCCTCTCGCAGGAACTCCGGATTGGAGGCGACTCGAAAGGTGGCACCTTTGCTGCGGCCATAAACGTGAAGAGCATGACGCAGCTGCTCGCCTGTTTGGGCCGGTACAGTGCTCTTCTCGATTACCAGTTTGGGCGATCGAGAAGCAGCCGCTATTTGACGGGCCACATTGTCGATTGCGGAAAGATCGGCTTCGCCCGACTCTAGGGGAGGTGTGCCCACGCAGATAAAAATGGCGTCGGCAGGGCCGACCGCCTGGGCGCAATCCGAGGTGAACCGCAGCCGGCCGGCAGCAATGGCGCTTTCCATTACTTTGTCCAGGCCGGGCTCATAGATCGGCAGACGGCCCGCATTCAGCATTCCTATACGGACCGGATCGTTATCCGTGGCCATCACTTCATGCCCTGCCTCGGCAAGGCAGCTGCCCGTCACCAATCCCACGTATCCACAACCAATTACGGCAAGACGCACAATAACCTCCCTCGGAGTGACCGCTGCGGGACCATACCTCTTCCAGGCAGCAAACCTAGAGGTGCAACCAACTTACACGAATATAACGTGAGCTACAAATGTCTCGTTGTGCCCTTCTTTACCGTTGGATAACCGAAGGGCCACATACGGACAGGTCAGCCGACAAATCGCTGTCTTTCGATAGTTTGGGTGGGCGGGCCAGCAAGCCGCGCAGACCTAGCCAAACCAGGCGAGGCTGGTCGCGGCAGATTTGCCAGAGCAGCCGGGCAGCCTCGTCCCGGTTGATGTGACTTAGCGAGCGCCGCATTCTATTATTCACTGAATCTACGAGGCGGCTGTAATCGGCCTGGCGAAATCCATGAATCGAACGGCGAATCAGCCTGTGGAGATCGAGTTCGCGCCGGAGTGCGCGTAATTCCCGGCTGAGGCCGCCGTTCAAGAACTGTTCACTCACCCCGAGGGCACCCCGGAAACCCGTAACGACGCCTCCGAGGGTGGTCACTTTGACTTGCGCAGCGGCATCCCCTACTAAATAAACGCGCCCTTTGCCGATCCGGCGCTCCACGGGGACCCATTCTTCGTAGAGCGGAATTCGAGCACCCTGAAAGCCGAGAGCCTTGAAGTGACGCTTTTCCAAGAAACGCTGCAAGCAGCGAAGCGTTTGCCGGCCATCCACACCAATTAGCCCAAGCGCTCCACGTTCTCTGGACTCAGGAATGAGCCAGTAAAAATATGGGGTGTCGTCTGGAATAAACCAGACCCGGACAGTATCAGAAGGCATACCCGAAGGTAGGTCCACAATGGCTTGCACCAAGGGTACAGTGGTTAATCTAGGCCAGCCCGCCGCCCTAGCCACACTGCTATGGGCGCCGTCAGCGCCTACGAGCGCACTGTACGACACATGCTCATATTGCGCCCCTTTAGCTTGCGAACCGGTTTTGGAGAGGGCCAGTTCAATGCCGCCCCGACTGCTGGCCTGGAGCGAAGCAAAGCGGCGGCCGAATTCAAGCTGCGCGCCATGGCTTTGCGCCTCATCGGCAAGAGCACGAATCAATTGTGAACGTTCGATCACCAGATCAGGACAATCGAGTTGAACCTGAGCTGCACGCCCGTCGGTGAATAGTTCGAATCCGCGGATTTCGTTGATGGCGCATTTCTCAGCAGAAGCGCCCAGCAACTTCCGGATTCGATCAGTGACAATAAGAGTGCGAAAAGCGGGGTCGAGCCGTTCTGCGCGTTCAAACAGCCGTACACTCCGGCCCTTGCGGGCGAAGAGGAGGGCTGTGAACAAGCCGGCTGCAGAGGCACCAACAATCCCTATTGGATCGTCGGGCATAGAACCTTGCTGTGCTTAGCTGAATTTTGCAGCTTAACCTTCCGGAACAGCACCCACGCGGGTAAAACCAGTATAGCGAAGGGCCCTTGGCCGCAGAAAGTATTCGCCGGAGCAATAGCTCCAAAAGAAACTGTGTGGCCGATCGCAGGGTTTAGGCGGAAGGCTCAGACCGCGAATCTTGTCGTTCGTAAGGCAAGCACTCCATTATTGCGATGGCTCCGATCAGACCCAAGGCAGAGAGCACGGCTAACCTATTGACCCAATACGCGTTGATGCGCGTGGACAAGATTGCCGCAAATCCACAACTAACGCCCATTGCATACAAAGTAAGAACGGAAGCACGTGTGCCCAGCCCTGAATTTGCGAGCCGGTGGCCAGTATGATCCTTGCCAGGGCTCGTGAAGGGAACCAAGCCACGCCGCAAGCGCGAGACGGAAACAAGAGCGGTATCGAAAATGGGGACTGCCAGAACGAGGACCGGTGTAAGCCAAGCTGCGTGCAGCGAAAACGCGCTTACTCGTAACTTTAAGGCCAACGTAGCCACCAAAAAGCCCAATAGCATTGCCCCACCATCGCCCATAAAGATTCTTGCAGGGCTGAAGTTCCATTTTAAGAACCCAAGTGTGGCTCCAAGGACCGCGGCGGAGAACGTGGTGACGAGCACCTGTCCGTTGAGACTCGCCAGAATAGCCAAGAACAGCGATGCAATTGCGGCAATACCCGCGCAAACGCCGTCCATATAATCAAGAATGCTGAAAGCGGCAGTGATGCCAGTAATCCAAAGGACGGTGAGCGCAGCATCAGCCAGGAAACCAAGGCGCCCGGGAAGAACGGTCGAAAAAATGTTTGCGCGTGTTCCAGACGATAGCACAATCAAACCAGCGGCCGGCATGGCGAGAAATAGCTTCACTTGGTGATGCAACAAGCCCCGGTCGTCTAGTGTGCCAACAAGGAGCAGCAATGTGGCGCCAGCCAGGATTCCAAGAATCTCGCTGAGCGCCCGACTGGGGTAAGACACGAGCACCGCCAGAATCACAGCGGCGTAGATGGCGATTCCGCCGAGCAAGGGAATCGGTTTCAGGTGAATTTTTCGCGGGCCGGGTCGATCGACCATCCCGATACGAACCGCGAATTGGCGCACAGGAACAGTAGCCGCGCAAGACGTGATTAGCGCAATTGTGAAGGTGAGGAATCCTGCAGCCATGTCCGTCCCAAATCGATGATCGCTCCGTTAAGTGCCTGATTTGGCTCGCGCAGCGTCTTCGATTACTTCGACGTACTTCCGAAGTTCACTCAATCTATCATAGGTTTTTGCGAGTTTACGGGCCTGCTGACTCATATGCTCGAGACATTCCGGTGCCCGTAATAGGCGCTGCACGGCCTGTACTACCTGAGTTGGATTATCCGGGTCAGCAGTAATGCCACATTCATAGTTTCGAGTCAGGCGAACCACTTCAGCCAGTTCCGTAGCTATGGCCAGAATCGGGCGGCCATACGCCAGAATATTGTATAGCTTGCTCGGCACAATCACGCCTTCCAACCCTCGCTTTATCGTGACCACGTGCAAATTGCCCGCCGCCATGACAGCGGGAATTTCTGAAGCGGGGAAGAAAGGCAAAAATCGTATATTTCGGGAGTTCTGGGCGGCCTCCTGGATCTGTCTCTTCATTGCGCCCTCTCCGATGAACACTAACCCCACGCCTTCCGATTCGAGCATCCGCGCAGAGTGGATCAGCGTCTGCCACGCTCCAGAAAAGCCTAAATTGCCGGCGTGAATCAAAACAAGACGGAACTCGCCTCGAATCTCGCGCACGATGCACTGGTCGACCGTGGGCGGAACCTCGGGAAAGGGCACCGCGTCCCTGATCACAACGATGCGTGCGGGATCGACGCCTTTTTCGACGATACGTTCGCGCATATCCTCGCCTAGGACGATCACTCTCGCAGCCTGGCGCAAAGCCCGCCTATGAGATGTCTCCCAGACCTCGGTCCAACCTCCTTGACGCACAATTCCTGCCGCCAACGCCATATCAGGATATAAATCGCGAATGTTATAGACAAAAGGGCGGCCCAAAAATCGTGCGATGGAGGCGCCTACTATCCCTTCGATCGGCGGATCCGTCATGGCGATTACGACATCTGGATTCATCGACAGCGCCCGCGGAGTCGCGAGCGCAAGGTAGCTCAGGTAATTCGCCAGCCTTCCCTTCATATTCAGGCGCGAGAAGGCAGTTGAGCCGACGCGCTCAATTACCAAATTGTTCTCTGTACGACGCCTCAGTAGATAGGGAGGGTGGTGCTCCAAAGGGTCGTATGACGGACGGCCTGCGAGCACCGTCACAAAATGGCGCTCCGCAAGCGCCTCGGCGACGAGCACCGCGTTTTTCGCGGTTGCAGCAGTATCGGGCGGAAAATACTCGTTCAGCAGGAGGACGTGCAAAGGACGCATTCGGCTAGGAGCGGGAGCGGCTAGCGACGTTCGACGAGGCGAGCTCCGAAAACTGCTTGCCCTCTACGGAGGTACGCTTGCGGACGACGTAATTTCCCATAACGAGTACGTCCATGTGCGTACGCCGGAAGCAATCGATGGCCTCTCCTGGTGAGCACACGATCGGTTCATTGTCATTGAAGGAGGTATTAACCACTGCGGGAACGCCCGTCAGATTAGCGAACTCGCGAATAAGCTTCCAATACCGCGGATTCTCATCGTGCGTCACGGTTTGCAGGCGAGACGTGCCATCCACGTGGGTGGCCGCAGGAAGCGCTTGCCGCTTATCGGGGCGAAGAGGATAAGCGAAAGTCATGAAGGGCGATGGTTGGGCGTTTTCGAAAAATTCCCCGACCGATTCGGCGAGAATGGAAGGGGCGAACGGCCGGAATGATTCGCGGTGTTTGATCCGCCGATTCAGGATGTCTTTCATCTCTGGCCGTCGGGGATCTGCAAGAATGCTGCGATTCCCGAGCGCGCGAGGCCCCCATTCCGCTCGCCCCGAAAACCATCCGACGATATCGCCTTGGGCTATTTGCCGGGCAGTCTCGCTAATGAGTTTTTCTTCAGATAATTCCGATACATCAAAGCGTGCGTCGAATAATTGCTTTTCGTCCATTGCGGCTCGTATCTCCGCCGATGAATAACCCGGCCCCCAGGATGCGTGTCGCATTTGAAAACTGCGCGGTTGTCGCAAAACTTCGTGCCAAACGTAAAAGTCCGCGCCCAACGCGAGACCCGCATCGCCCGCTGCGGGCTGGATGAATACCCGCTCGAACGGCACTTGACTGGAGATTTTTCCGTTCGCGACGCAGTTAAATGCCACACCTCCCGCAAGGCAGAGCGCTTTGGCGGCGACCTGCGCGGACAACGCTTTTAGTTTTAGCAAGAGAACTTCCTCGAGCCTTGCTTGCAAACTCGCAGCGATATCTTTGTGTTTCTGTTCGAGGGGAGCATCGGACCGACGCGCGGGGCCAAGGCGCTTCTCCAGGTAATCCGAGAAAAGACGTCCGAGCAGCGGCGTTTTGTCTGCCTCTCTCCAACTCATCTCGGCACCATGGCGATGATGGCTGAAGTATTCAAGACCCAGGCGGAAACTCACGCCATCGTCCTGCGCTATGCGACGAAATTCTTCAATATATGTTGGCTGGCCATAAGCGGCTAAACCCATCACCTTGTATTCGTCGCCAAAAGTCCAGAAGCCGAGATATTGCGTGAGCGCCGTGTAATAAATGCCTAACGAATGGGGGAAGGCGATGCTGCCATGAATGTGCATGCGGCTACCCTCCCCTGTTGCCCACATCGTGCTAGCAAAATCCCCCAGACCATCCGCCGAAAGCAGAGCCGCTCGATCGAACGGCGAGACAAAAAACGTACTGGCGAGGTGGGCGCGGTGATGCTCAACGCGGTGAAACTGCGCGCGAATCCGCTGAGGATCCATCTCAAAAGATTTCGCTAGAACTTGGGGAATATCCGCGAAGGAGGCCCAGGCCTTGGCACGTTCTCGCGCGAAACTAGGCATGCGCATCGCATAAAGCAGCTTTGTACCCATCCGCGCCCGCGGATTGCGCGGAACAGCAATGTGATCGATATCGGTTATGGCAAGGCCTGCCGCTTTAAGGCAATAGCGAATCGCTGACACAGGAAATCCTGCGGCGTATTTCACGCGGTTGAATCGCTCCTCTTCCGCCGCCGCTACGAGATGGCCACCGCACACCAATGCCGCTGAAGCATTCGCGTGATAGGCGTTGATGCCCAGAATATTCACGATGAAAGATCCCGGCGCGCAGAAAGCTCTGGTTCAAATCGTGTTTGGCGGCTTCGCGCTGCGCTCAAATTGCTCAGTAATTGGGCATAAAGTGCTTCCGTTTCGGCGAGAGGCTGATCCCAACCGAGCCCGCGTGCGACCTCCTCACAACCCAACTTCATGCGTGTGCGCAATCCTGGATCACTTAATTGATCCAGAGCGCGGACCAATGCTTCGCATTCGTGAGAAATGACGAGTCCCGCACGACCCTCGACGACGGGAGCGATCCCGCATCGGTCCGTAACGACGACAGGAGTTCCGCAAGCGATCGCTTCCGCGGCGGCATTACCGAAATTTTCGTTTTGTGATGGAAGAACGAAAATGTCAGCATCCATAAGGGCGGACCACTTCGCGTCGCCATACACGGCTCCAGTAAATACCACGGATTCACTCAAACCCAGCCGCTTGACGTCTGCTTTCAATGTTCGAAGGTAGCTTGTACTTTCAGACGGCCCGACAAGAGCGAGAACGGACGACGGTGCCACTGCTGACGAGCCCCGCCAGCGGGCGAACGCCTCCAATAGCAATTCGGGGCTCTTCTTGGGGACGATTCGGCCAAGGAATAGCACGAGAAACGCATCTTGAGGAATTTTCCATTGAAGTCGGAACGCCCCGGTCGTCGAGAGGGTGGGCAAATCAATTCCGTTCCGCCGGATCGTAATCTTTTCGGCAGCGATTCCTTCCTCGATCAACTCTCTTTGCTCTTGAAGCGACGTCGCAACTAGCTGCGCCGCGCCGCGAGCGACGGATTCTCCGAAAAGCTGCCGATAAACGGATTTGAGCACAACATTGCGAACGATCGGCCGGAACATCCCCATCGGCTCAAAGACGTACGGGACTCCTGCCCGGCGGCAGGCGCGCGCCACAGCTGGGCCAAGCAGATCGTAGGTTCCGTAGATATGAACGATATCGAAGGAACTCAGGCGGTTGGCGCAGAATGCAAAAATTCCTGGATTCCAAGTAAGAGCACGATAGCTGCCCCGCGACGAAAGATAGATAGTCTCCACGCCATCTTGGTCATATCGCCAACCTTCAGTTGTCTTAGCAACCGCAGGCATCGGCTGCGCGCTAATCCCGAGATCCGAAGTCAATACGGTTACCGAATGACCCCGCTGGGCAAGCCCTTGCGCCAGCGCCTGCACTGTTGCGGCCGATCCGCCGCGCTCGAGGAATGGATAATACGATTGCGTGACCATCAAAACGCGCAAATGCGCGAGCGCGTGGTCGTTGCGCGAATCAGGAGCGACAGCGCGAATGGCAGCGTCGAGACGGGCCCGAGTTGAAGAAACGCCAGCGTTCACGTAATTTCGCATAGGAGACGTTTCGCTTGTGGGCAAGCTTTAACAGCGATGTTCGTCTTCCGAGCGCCCAGAATTATAACCTCGATATTCCGGGCGGCGCGGTTTCTCAACGGATTGTCGAGCGAGAGTGGCAAAAAGGATGTCAGTCCAGCAGTTCGTTGAGAATCGCCGCCAGCTCGGAAGAAAACCGAGCGAACGTAAAATCGCGCCGCACCTTGGCGAGCGCTTGCGCGCCCATCTCTCGCCTCAGCGAATCGCTCGCAAGCAGGCGCTTGAGACGGTCCACAAGCTGCTCTACATCCCCGTGGGAAACAAGGAAGCCATTGATTCGGTCATCAATGATTTCGGGGGTCCCGCCGTGCGCGCCACCGATCACCGGCCTTCCGCGAGCCATGGCCTCGATGAACACAAGGCCAAAACCTTCCCCCCGGCTTGGCATGGCAAAAACTTCGCAATGATCGTAGGCGTTCGGCAGTCCGTCCGGGCTCATGAAAGGAAGGAAATGAACCCGGTCAGCAACACCCGATTCCCGCGCCAGGGACTGCAGCCGCGGCAGGTCGGTTCCCTCCCCTATAGCTACCAGCCGCACGTCTGGAAACTCTTTAAGCAACATTGGTAGTGCCTCAATCAAATGATCCACGCCCTTGTAGGCTTCGCTCGAGTCCCAGCGGCCGACCGTCAGTATGATCTGACCGCTCGGAAACCCGACTGGCGGCGAGAATCTGGAAAGAGGAGCCGCAACTGGATCGAATTCGGGCCCAAGGCTCCAGGCGAGCTTCCGTCCTTTATCCGGTGACAAGCGCTGCTCTCTCGTCACCGCTAGCAATGTGTGTTCGCTTGGCGCGAGCACGCGATCCACAGATTGCAGAGACAAGCGTCGAACGACGGGCAAGCGCGCCCAAACTTCCACACCGTGCGCCACGACAGCGCTCCGCATCCCTGGAGCTAAGATCTTCATGGCCGCAATCACTGGCGCCAGGTTTGGATGCAGTGCCAGAACAATGCTGGGCTGATGAGCGGCGAGCTTCAGCGCGGTGGCAGCGAAGCGTGTTTTGGAGCGGCCAAAACTGGTGAAGACAATCTCTCTGCTGCCAACCGTTAACAATCGCAGGCCGGCCGGGTCGTTCAAGCTAATGAATCTGCAAGTCTCGCCGCGTTTCGCGGCAAAGGATTCCAGAGCGAGTGCCGTCAAGCAGCCAGAGCGCTGGATCCCTCCCGTGCTTGATAAGTCGGGGAAGAGGCCGACAATCATCGTCGCGAGCTTTGCCCCGCTGCCTTTTCAAACAAATCGCACATCTGAGCGGCATTCCGCTCCCAGGTGAAGCGGCGCGCTGTTTCGGCGGCCGCAGCGCCTAGGCGATTCCGCAGCGATGCATCATCAAGCAAATTGCGGATCATATCTGCAAGCCCTCTTGAATCCGTGGGATCCTCAAGAATTAGGCCGTCGCATCCATGTGTAATGATTTCCGATCCTCCATTTTTGCGCGAAGTGATCACAGGAAGCCCACAGGCCATCGCTTCAGCCGGAGGCTGAGCAAACGCATCGTTGAGCGAAGGGCCAACGTAAGCGTCGGCAGCAGCATAATACTGCTCCGCATCAGCGCGAGGCGCACAAAACTGAATGCGTCCTTCCAGACGCAATTCAGTAATCAGATGGCGGAAGGGCGCGCGATTATCACTCCCGACTATGAGCGCGTATAAGCGGGGATCCGCAACTTGAGCCATCGCGTTGAGAAGGCAACTTAGGCCTTTGTTTCTCCAATCGTTCCCAATAAGGAGCAAAACGAATTCCTCGTTTCGAATCGAAACCGCATTGCGGGAAGCAACGCGCAAGCGAGCGCAACGTTCCGGCGAGAAACAGTCCAGATCAATTCCGTTGTAGATCACGCTGACTTCACCCAATGGGCGGTAGAATCGTCTCAAATCGGCGGCAATGCGGTTCGAGACCGCCGCGATGCACACATTGGCTCGGCCGTAAACATACGGCTCGAGGGTCGCTATAAGTCGATAGAACAACCGGCGATGAACGATTCGAGGCCAATCGACAATCGAATTCCGGCTTAATTTCAGGGCATTGTGGAGGCTTTCACGAAAACTCTTGAAAAGAATGTGAGCGGAGACGGCATCTGCATCCAGACAATTGACTCCTGGCGAGTAAACCACGTCCGGAACCATGCCACGGCTACGATCAAGCCGGCGCCAAAGATGATTGGCTATAAACCACCACAAATAAGTGAGCAAGTACGGCCCAGGCAATCGAGGAATTCGATGCCAAACCACCCGGCTGAGGTCGATATCCTCTACGCGCATGCTGTAGATGTGTAATTCGTATTGATCCGCAAGGCGCGAGATAAATTCAGCCATGCGGCGCTCGGTCCCGTGTCGCTTATCTATGAAGGGTGAGACGACTGCGATCCGCATGCGGGACACGAGACTGGGCGCTACGGCCGGACGTCCATCAGTTCGCACCAACGCTCGAGGACGAACAAATTCCAGATGCGAGACCAACCGACGGCCCCTGGGGATCGCTGAAATCGTTCCCAGATTCGGCCGACCGCTTCAGGCTGCAGAATTCCTCTTCCCCTGAGGCGTCCTGGAGAAAAGGTCTCTGATATCGCGGGCTTCAAGTCGCGTCCCAACCAGTTGGCGAACGGAAACGTGAATGTGCGTTTCGTCCGCGAGGTCAGATTCGAAAGAAGATTCTTCGGAACAAAGCGGTTCATGGCTTTAAGCAGCGACTCCTTGGGCCTCCCGTGGAACGCACTCCGTAGGCCTAGCACTAATTCGACCACGCGGTCGTCAAGGAAAACGGGCCGGACCTCCACGCTATGAGCCATGGTCATGGCATCCAGATCTCGGAGCAACCTTGGTTGAAGGTGAGTTTGGATATCCATAAGCGCCAGCATCTCCCGGCGATCTCTCTGGCGAACATTGGAAGCACAATTCTTCAAATATTCACGAGCATCGCCGCCGACGCTGCGTTCAGCCACGTCCGGCGTGAGCAAGCGGCCAACATCGCTTTCCAGGAAAAGGACCTTTACAGCCAACTGCGAAGCCAGCGCGTAATCGCAGTCCCCAAAAAGATAAGAAAGCTTGCGCCACCTGTAAGGCCTTTGCTCACGATCGAAAAATCGAGAAAATACCGAAGGAAAATGGCAAGTCCAAGAACCGATCTTTTCGAAACGCTCGAACCATTTCCAGGACGTGTAGCCACCAAAAAGTTCGTCCCCACCCTGGCCCGAGAGAGCGACCTTAAAACCCTGCTCGGCTGCGATCTTGGAAATCCAATACGAGTTAAGTCCGTCCACGCTCGGTTGATCAGTAGCCCGAACGGAGGCATCGATATCGGCCGCGACGACTTCCGGCGAGATTAAGGTCGATTTGAAAGGGAGCCCCAGCGCTCGAGCTGTTTCCGCGCTGAGCGCCGTCTCATCAAATTCCCTGTCAGCGAAGCCGATAGTCATAGCGCTAACGTTTTCCGTTCCAGCGCTACGCGCAAGCGCACCGAGGCATGCGGAATCGACACCGCCACTTAGAAACAGCATGATCGGCACATCGGAAACCAGATGCCCCTGCATCGCCTCGAAAAGGACATCACCGAGTTTTTCGTCTAAATCAGCAGCGGCCAGACCTGTCTTTGAACGCCGGCAATGGTTCAAGCTCCAGTACGGTCGCATATTCCATTCGCCGTCTTGCCGGGTGGCGATATGTCCCGGTTCCAGGGGCACGACTCCATCTATGATTGTCCAGGGCGGAGGAACATGACCGAGCTGAAGATATACCCGGAGGGCCTGGGGATTTAGTCGCCGCTCGATCAGCCCGGAGGCAAGCAGGCACTTCAACTCCGAAGCAAAAATCAGGCGCCCGTGCTGTTGCGCAAAATAGAGAGGCTTGATTCCTAAGCGATCCCGCGCCAACAGAAGTTTATTTGCCTGCGCATCCCAAATGGCGAAGGCGAACATACCCCGTATTCTCTCGACACAATCATCGCCATATTCCTCGTACAGGTGCAGGACTACTTCGGTGTCGGTTGTGGACTGGAAGAAGTATCCCTTTCCGATCAACTCCTGACGTAGCTCGGATGCATTGTAAGTCTCGCCGTTGTATGTGATCCAAACCGTTCGCGCCGCGTTCGACATCGGTTGGCGCCCGCGCTCGCTTAGGTCCACGATTGCCAGCCGGGTATTGGCCAGGAGGCAGCGACCCAAGGAGATCACTCCGCAACTGTCAGGACCACGATGACGCATGGAAGCGGTCATCTTTTGTGCCGCCGGAAGCAGTGCTTGCACGGAAGTATCGCCCACAATTCCGGCGATACCGCACATATGGCTTAAACCGCTCCGGCGTATGCCGAGGCGGTGCGAAGGTTGGTCATATGGGTTCGACGCTGTACAGCTTGCTCATCAGCGGCCAAATGGGGCAAGCGGAAAAGCACACCGATCAAAAGCCACAAGTAGGCATTCAGGACGTAGTTCTGGTAGGGCGCCATGCCGTTGTAGGAGAACGGGACTAACAGTAGGAAGGCGTACCAGAAAATGGAGAGCGCCACTGGGAAATAAATCGTGCCGCGCAATTGGCGTACGATTTTCCAGGAAAAGTACAGTAGTGAACAGGTCCATATGATCCAAAGAATCGGCCCCAAGATTCCCATCTCCAAGATGAGTGTACCCCAGCCATTCTCCACCCAAAATCCTATCGGAGGTTGTCCTAGTATCTTCGCCACGTACTGCATGCCCAATGACGCGGTGCCGGTGCCGTCGCCATATAGCCAGCGGGGGTGTTGCAAGGCCGTCTTCAAATTATCTAAGGGATATGCCCACGTCCGATTCTGCAGTTCCGAAGCTGAGCTTGTGGGTGACAGTGTCTCCGAATAAAATGCCCAGCTAGCGCCAATAGAGCTTGGGAAGAACTGGATCATGAAGAAAAGGCCCACCGCACTGACGAGAAACGCTCGGCGCATTGCCTTGACCAGGGTGCGCGCTTGCCCCCAGCGCGACGGCGCCCCCCAAAGGAATCCTGCGGATAAGACGAGCATGCTCATCGACACATAGATCAGCGATCCACGGGAACCGGTTTGGACTGTTGCGACAGCCGCAATGCCAACAGCCAACAAACCGTATGCCGCGCCTCGACGACGCGTCACCAATAGATAGGCACTGGCGCCCAAAGCCAAAATGACTACGACTATTATGTAAGAAGCAAAACGGCCCGTACTCACGAAGACTGAAGTCGGCTGCGGAACGGCTTGGTGTGTAATAGGAGAGAACCGCGTCAGGTTACCAAGGGTTTCGAGTTCCGGAGCGAGCGCCATCGGATTCAGAAACTTCAATCCTACGATCGATTGAATGATGCCGAGAATGGCGATCAGCATACCTAAGCCGAGATTGTAAAGAAGGAATTGTTCCAGATCATTGGCGTTTCGTATGAGTGCATATCCTGCATAGATTAACGGGAAGTAGTAGAAATAAAGTTTCAGCCCCAGCAAGCCATAAAGGATGCTCGGGGTCCACGTATTGAACACCTGGACGAATGCCAGGGCGAAAAACAATGTTAGCGGCATCATGAAGGCAGGCCTGAACCAAGGAACTTCGCCCCGTCCTTTTGCCCTCCACAATGATAGATATGTGATCGCTGCCAGCACATCCTTTCCGAAGAAGAGTATCAATCCATTCCCTAAGTATTTGCGCGCCAGATCCTCAAATAACAACCACGAGATAAACAGCAATACTCCCGCGCGCCAGTTGATTAGTGTGGCCATAGCGGCCATAGCAAGCGCAATGGCCATCGCACCGACGACCAACATCTCGACGGATCCCGTTACGATCCAGTTCGCCAGCGCCCACACAATCCCTATCAGGCCTGCAAGTAAGAACAACCCTCGCACTTGCCTCGCCTTGTAAAATCCGTATAAAGGCCGCGTACTCATTTCCTTTTGCGAGCTCTTTTGCTGCCCGGTTGGTTGCTATCTCCGACCTGCGCTATCGTGAACCGTCGGCACGGCGACCACCCTGATTTTCGAGGCGCAGAGATGCTACTTCCGAGTAAGGAATTATTGACTACGAGCCCCATCAGTGAAAGGAAAAAACACGCGCATAGGAGGGCCCTTCTGCTTACGTTGTCGCGCCAATGCGTTCCTCGCCGAGGACAATGACGTGATTATCGCCCTGCAGGCAAGCGCCTCCCAAACACAAAGAGATTAGCCTCATTGGGACGGCTAAGACCCGACGCGTCATTTGGTAACCCCGTACGGGATAAACGTAATGTTCGAGTAACTGTAATTCCGAACGCGGCAAATACTGACGCGTAAAAAGATCCCAAAAAATCGGGGTAATGTGAGTTTTCTCGCTAGCCGCATCCATCATGCGGATGGTTCCACGCAGAAGAAATTTGATTCGCGCAGGAGTGCTATCCACATTCGGCGTGGTCAGAACGGCCACTCCACCGGGACTGAGCAGGCGCTTCACATTCCGCAAAAAACCGATGGGATTCTCGACGTGTTCGATTACTTCAACGCAAGTAACGAGGCGGAAGGTGCCGGGGCCAAGCTCTGAAGCGAAATCCTGCCGATTGAAATCAAGCTGCAAAAAAGGCAGGCAAGCTTTGTATTCCACGGCATTCACGTCTGCGGCGAGCACATCCCAACCTGCATCGCGCAACCGAAGCGCGAGCGCGCCGCTTCCCGCACCCAAGTCCAAAGCCCGTCCTGCGGCACAAATGTAGCGAGGGAAAATCCGCTGGAGGAGAAACTCGTGCAGGCCGGGGGCTGTAGCCGTGCTGGGGTGACTCTGGGCGCTCACTCCAATACCTTTTGATATAACGCCAAGTGGTGGTCCAGCATTCGCTCTGCGCTGAAAAGATCGAGACTATGATTCCGGGCGCGCTGTCCCAGTTCCATGGCCGCTTCGGGCGAGCGCAACAGCTGCTCCATGCGAGCTGAAAGTGACTTCGAATCGCCCCCCACGAACCTCAATCCCGTTTTGCCGGCAACTTCTGCTAGCGCCCCGCCCTCAGGGACGATAACCGCGCGCCCTAGCATCATGTTCTCGGCCGCTACCAAGCCGAAGGCTTCTCCGGCCAGTGAAGGTATAACTACAGCGTTCGCATCACTAACGAGCGCGTCGATATCTTCTTCCGGAATCTCACCAACGAAATCAACTCTGGACGCAATTCCGAGCTCGCCGCATAGCCGTTCGAGGGTCTTGCGTTCCGGCCCATCGCCAATTATCAGAAGGCGGGATTCCAGGCCCGTGTTCGATAACTCACGGAAGGCATGCAATAAAAGCTCAACTCCTTTTGTACTTACCAGCCTTCCGACAAACGCCAACGTGGGACTCTGACCGGAAGGAAATGGCGAATAGGGTCGCACCTTGACGCCGTGAGAGATCATTGAAGTCCTGGGCAACTGCAGCGAGCACATTAACCAGCGCGTCGGAGCGATGTTTGCAGCCACAAAACCGCAGCACCATCGGCGGAGAAACGTGAGCGCCCACAACCTTACGCTGCGCCAATACCCGCCTGCAGAGTTACATTTCCAGCACTCGCCATGACGTCCGGCAAGGAAATATCCGGGACAGGGTGTGCGGGTCGGCTCATGCAGGAGCGATCCGTTGGGACAGATCGTCTGCAAACCGTGATGTTCCACGACAACTTGTTTCCGCAGAAGAAAGCTGATCGCTAGCGGGCGAAGCGCAGGACCCGCAACGTGGACGAGATCAGATTTGTGGATCAGACGAACGAGTTCGATAAGCCTCGGATTGCGCACAACTCGGAAAGGTAACTCTGAATCCGCATTCCTATCCGCCGGTGTCTCCGTTACGACCGTGCATTCGAACCCGCGGGAGGATTGGTTTCCATCCTGCAAACTTCGAGCCAGCGTCATGACAACCGCCTGCACACCTCCCCGTGTGGGCCAGAAGTCCGTGCTGTAAATCAGAAGACTTCTTGGGATTCTGGACACGCTGAGGAATCCTTAATGTTAATATCAAGCGCCTTGATCCAGCGCTCAGCGATTCGATCCCAGGAAAACCACTCCCGAAAAATCTTGAGATTACTTTCGCCGAGCATCAAGCGGAGTTCACGATTCAGCAGAACCCGGGCGAGTTCTTTCCCTAAAGCGTCGGCATCGTCTTGAGGCACGAAAAGGATCCCCGCTTCCGTCAACGGATATCCGGTCTCGCGACCTTGATATGCCACGATGGGCAACCCACAAGCAATGGCAGCCACACCACTGCCGCGCCGGCTGGAAAAAGCGCCACGCACGAAAAGCAAGGCATCGCAGCACGACAGAGCTGTGCCAATTTCACGGCTGCTGCGCAAACCATCAACTCTCAAGTTTACTCGCGTACGTGAGAGCCCGGCACGCAGCAAGGATTCGGCTTCTTTTGCGCCACGACCCAGCACCAAAAGCTGTAGTTCGCGCGTATGCGCCGAGGCTTTCCGGACCGCTTGCACAATTGCTAGCACTTCCCGTTTTTGCGCCGAGGGCCAAGTGGGAATGCCGAACACGGCCACCGTGGGAATTGCATTGTGAACTGGAACAAATCCCTCGTGCGCCAGTTCGTCCAATGAAGATACGTTCGCTCCCACAGGAATGAATTCAGTGCGCGCTTTTTGTCCCTGCATCCACGGGACGCTCTGCGGGGGTACAGGAAGGATCGCGCGGTAAGCCTTTCGGCTTAAGTGGCACATAATTCGCTCTTGGAGGAATACTCGGAACCGATCGATCCAACGCGGACCAGCTGCAGCATACACGTCATGGAACACTACGACGGTCCGACAACCGCGAAGCTTGAGGATTTTGAGAACGAGAGGAACGCCAAACGGAAAACCCCTCCGTGACCACATCAACGCCGTGTAATGGAATACAACCCTTCGCCCTCGCCAGTCGCGGCTCTGCTTCCATAACTTCGCCAATGCGGAGAGCCAGCCATTTTCATACCAGCTTATTTCCGAGTTTTCGCAGGAGATCCCGTGGCGCCGCAGCGCCTTGCTCAGGCAGTTCGCGTAATCCCGAACGGCGTCCGTTGGTTGATCGCGGCGGCCAAACAGCATGACGAGCGCCAAAAGGTCTTCTGGATCGCGCCTCGATCTGAGAGCAACAGAAACGCGTCTCAATCTCGAAAGACGCGGCCTTCTTGAAGCAGTGGTCGACCCTTTTGATTTTTGCTCCAAGATCATGCCGCCTTGACCGCTCGCTCGAGTATCAGCGTCAATAGCTCGCGCGATCGACGCTGCAGCGAAAACTGCTGGGCCCTGAGCCGAGCACCGGCGGCCAATCGCCGGCGCAACGGTTCGTTCGTGAGCAACAGGCGCAATGCCCGAGCCAGCGCGCCAACGTCACCGGGCGGAACAAGCAATCCACACTCGCCATCCGCGACAATCTCTTTCAAACCGCCGACGGCGGAAGCGATCACGGGCACGCCGCACGCGAGCGCTTCTAGGGCTACGAGCCCGAAGGGCTCATAGAGAGATGGCACAACAGCCACATCGACAGCACCCCAGAATGCTGGCATTGCGGAACGAGGCAGCTCGCCGCCGCAGCGTATCAATTCACATCGCTCCAAGTGCTCAACGCGCTTTGCAAACTCCTCAGCGCCCATCACGCCGGAAACGTTTTTCCATATGGAAGGTCCGCCCACAACGTGAAGTTCACATCCAGGGAGCGAAGGTTTGAGAGCCTGCCATGCTTCCAGTAATTCCTGTATACCTTTTCGCGCTATCCACTGTCCGGCAAACCCCACCCGCAAAAGGCCATTCGACTGCCGATGCGCTCGCTTGGAAAGCTGAAATAATTCGAGATCAACGGCGTTAGGTATTACGGTCGCCTGCCGCGACGAAATGCGAGCGTGTTGTTCGAGAAAAATCTTGCGTTCGCTTTCGCTGGGAAAAAGATACCGAGCGCGCTGGAATCTCGAAAGCCACAGCGGCCAATTCCAGTAACGTGGCAGCGGGGTTGTCCAATCGAACCGCACAATAGAACGATCCGGAGCATAACCGGCGAGGGCGGGCTCATTGTAAGCAAGAATTAGAGCCTGCGGCTCGTTCCGCAGCAGTGAGCGGGCATATTCAATCGTGTTAAGCTGCGCAGTGCGAGTGCGGAACGGAATAGTGTTCACGGATGCGTGCTTGAGCGCTGCGCGTGCATAAACGCGCACGGGAATGCCAGCTCTCTCAAAAATGCGGGCATCCTCCCACAGTACAACTTCAGATCCTCCACAAGGATCGTCACCCAATACGCAAATGCGGCTGGCCAAAAGAGCCACACCGCTTTTTCTGAGCATTGCGCAGTCGATCATCGCCAACTCTCGGGCGCTCGCGGTTCTCGATTCACAAAGCCGGCGAGAGCTAACGCCTTGGAGAGCTCACCCAGGCCGACCACGACGCCGCCCCAGCAGCCTCGTAAGATCGCATGCCCAAAGGCGCGGAAAGATGTACGCAGCGAACATCTTGTCAGGAGCCGGCGTCTGCGGGCCGGCACTCTCAAATGCTCCCGAAGCCACCAACCGCCTTCACTACCTTGACGCCACACGCTGGCCAGCAGCGTTCTCAGTATGAGTTCTTGCTGACCTTTGTAGTGCGATACCCAGGCTTCCTGCACGAAGCCAGCACGAACGCCAGTACGTTCCAGCCAGTCATTCTCTTCGACCGGAGGCCGCACGTTTTCGTCGAAGCACGCACGATCAAAGACCCATCGGCAAGCGGCCATATTGCAGGCTACCGGAACAATTTCGCCCCCTAAGCCACGCACAGGTACGAGAATTTCCGATAAATAGCTGCTGACTTCTTCGCGATGTTTCCCGGGAATCGGACCGTCCGTCACCAGGCGAACGGGACCGGAAACAACGGGGAATTGCTCCGACAGACCCGCCAAGAGTTTGCGAAGCCAACCTTCGGCGACAAGCACATCGTCGTCTATGAAGACGATAAGCTCACCCTGGGCAACCTGCAGGGCGGCATTCCGCGCTGCGTTGGCTCCCAGCGGATGATCTTGGCGCAAATAACGCACCTGCCAGCCAGTCGTATTTGAAAATTCGTCGACGGCCTTGCTCGTATCATCGTTCGAACAATCGTCGACCACTATTACCTGCGGGAATTCCATTCCGCGTACGCCATCCGGAAGGGCGGCGAGGCATCGCACGAGAATCGCAGCGCGATTTCGCGTGGGAATAATGATCGATACACCAGGTGTCATGGGCAACGCCGTGATTCGATCTCCGGAAGCCTTTCTCTTGAAAGTGCCAGATAATATCTGAACATGGCTCGCCGTCTGACGATCCGTTCGCTCAAGTGCATGGTGGCTGCTGAAATCATCTCGCCATTCTAGGACTGGCGTTAAACGGCCGCTGCCGATGAATTTGGCGAGTTGCACTTCAAGGAATTCTCTGGTTTTTGCAGTGGCCTCGTGCGGCTACGCTTTATTGGCAGGAGACTCGCGACGGGGAGAGCCAGGTGTTTCCAACTGCAGCGATATCCATTGGTCGCAAGAATCCATGGAACGCGAAGGCCGGCCCAGGCTCCGGCGAACATCTTTCGCCCAGTCCGGCTAGCCATGTAAGCTTTTCTTTCCAATATCTTGGCGCGGAGCAAACTTGCGTGGCGAGCCGACAAAAAAGGGCGAAAGTTAGGATGCGCGAGTAGAAATTCCCACATGCAGATCGTTTCTTGAGTCGCAGCGACATTTCCGAAGCCCGTATTGTTTCCATGAATCCGGTAGGCCGCGAGAGCGCCCGGGAGGTAAGCCGCTCCATATCGGAGGGCCGCAGCAATCAATACGCCGTCCACTGATCCCGCTATTTCGGGGGGCAAAGGTAACAGATCCTCAAGAAAACGCCTGCGAATGCACGTCGTATTCGGTACGCCAAAAAAACGCCCGCGCGCTTTCGGTAAAGGATAGAGAAAGCTCACGTCCTCGCTCTCATCGAGGGTCAGCGTTGTCGGCTCGGTTCGATGCCGCATGGTCCAGGGAAATTGAATGGCGTGCCCTGACGCGTTTACATGAGTAACTTCGTGGACCACACCACCTAGGTTCGGATTCTCCGCGAAACAATGCAGCACGCGCTCAAGCTTGCGGACGTCCCAATAATCGTCTGCATCCAAGTGACAGATAACATCGCCGGTGGAAAGCGAAAAAGCTCGCCCGAACGCCACCGCCTTCCCGGTATTTTCCTGGTAGACGTAGCGGACTTCCGGAAATTCGCGCATTACGTCCGCAGTTCCGTCTGTCGAGCCGTCATCGATTACGATGACCTCGTCCGGCGGACGCGTCTGATTCAAGACGCTCGCGAGGCACTGCGGCAAATAGCGGGCATAGTTATACGTGCAGATCAGAACGGAAACACGCGCGCTCATCCCGCGGCCTCGCGATAGCCACCAAACAAATTCTGTAACACCGCTTGCATACCTGCTGCCTCACTCTCCTATGAACGATCGAACGCGCTTCCGCATTTGCTCGAAGGCGCCGCTATTCAGTCCAAGAGCATGCCGTACTCTAAACGTTTCCTCTAAGAGCCAATACCAAAACTGGCTTGAATAGACGCGAAGCAAAGAAGTTACAGGAACGTGCCAGCGGCCCGGCTTATCGACTATGTCACCATCAACGAGCTGGTGCGTGGCATGATCAATGGTGTAGAGATGCAATTGGCCGCCTGCGAGGGCACGATTTCGTTTGGATTCCACATCGGCTTTGATTCCTGCAAGTCCGCCCGGATGGTAGGCAAAATCATGATTCTGATGCACGGCCAAAACGTCCGCGGTCACGTCCACGACCGGTACCTTCATCGAGCGCGCCTTCCAAACCATCCAATGATCCCAGTGGTTCCGGGCGACTGCAAAGGGCGGCATGTTTTTATATAAACCGCGGGAGAAGGCGAAGAAGTCAATCGCATAAGTAAGCTGTTGATTCCCCGACCGTACCGCGAAGTTTCCCAAACGTGACTCCCAATCCATAGCGTCAAAATCAAGCAGCTCGGTCACAGGGGCGTCCCAACGCCGCCCGATTACGAGAAACTGTGGCGACCAACCGGCCACGGTATTGATGCCATTGGGGAAAGACCTTGGAAATATGATGTCGCAATTTGCGTAACATAAACGGTCGTGCCTGGCCATTTCTTGGGCGCGTGCAAAGATGTAATCGAGCCGAATACTGCCTTTTTCACTATGAAGCACTTCCGGTATATGACGAATCCTAAGTTCTGCCGCGACCTCATAGGTTCCCGGCTCATTTCCAAAGAGGATTACTTCACAGTCCGGATGAAGCAAAGTCCAACTTTTGAGGGCATTACGTTGCGCGATTTCAGCTCGACCCTGAAATGGCTTGGCTGTTGAAAAAATTGTCAGCATGATCGCCCGTCGACCTGGAATGCGACATCTAGCAGGTCCAGTTCTTTGGGAATGGCTACCAGATTCTCATTGAGCCTGCCGCAGTCCTCCCGAAGCGCTTGCAACCCAGCGTCTGCAAAGCGGAACCATCGATAGTCATATTGGCGCAAAAATTCCACAATCTCTCTTGCAGGGTAGCCCCACACTGCGGTCCGCATATCCTGAACCTCGGCCAGGATAATGGGACGCGGCGCGTGTTTCAGGAGTCTTGTAGCTCCCTTAAGAACTTCGAGTTCCGCCCCTTCTACATCGATTTTAATGAAGTCGGCCTGACTGATACCTCGCTGCGCCAAACAGCCATCCAGAGTCTCGATGGATATCGGCACTTTGATCGTGGGCTCCAAAACATCTGGAGGACGCAGGCAATTGCATCCGGTCTCTAGCCCTTTGACTACGAAAAGTTCCCCACAGCTGGATTCGCTCCCTAGAGCGACGCCTTCCACGTCAACATTCCTACATCGATTCCAGCGAAGATGCTTAAGCAAATAATTCCTTTCGCGCGCCGAGGGCTCGAACGCCAACACACGGCCCCGCACTCCAACGGTCTTGGAAGCAAGGAGCGTATACAAGCCGTGATGAGCCCCGATATCAAAAACGGTCATCCCCGTTCGGAGCACACTTTTGACAAACCAGCGCTCTCTCCTCTCGTAGCTGTCATTGACCATAGCTTGCCCGCACGCGTCGTTTCGAACCAGCCACCACCCGATACTGGGTACGCGAATCGGCATTGGGATCGCTGGAGCGTACCTCAGCCAGCGGAGAAGCATCAATCGACGCTGCTCCTCTATGGCGTTGCGCATAGATAGTACAGGTGTTCCGAAACTTCTCCGGTCGTTGGAAATTGCCATTTTCCCCAGCATGTTCGCAAACTTTCACAAACGAGTGGATTGGGATGTGATCTGGTGGCTCAAGTGCACCTTGCGCGACCGACCTCCTGGTATTCATCGGCCTGTTGGGTTCTAATCTCACAGAGAGCAACTTTAGAGGGAATGTTCAGCACACCGCTCCACTCATCTCGAGGGTGTTGTAGGTTGGGCGTCGCAACAACCATCTCCGGAACACATTCCCACAGATCGAGCACTTTGCCCTCTTGCCAAAGGCTGACTCGCCAGGAATAAGGCCCGGGACGCAACGGCAAGCAGGGGAACGTGTAGGAAATCCTATGCAGTCCGGGCTGAAGTTGGAGGTGGTCAATGGCTCTGCCCCAAATGAGTTCTCGGTCGGCGCTGAACAGGGCTACGCCGTGATGGCCACGATGAAGCGTGTCATTGAGCCAGAAATCGAAATGAACAGTAGTCTCTCCGAACCAATCAAGATGATAAAGATTCGCGGTCTCGACCGAACGCGCTAACTGCCACTTTAAAAATCGGGTTTTCGTCCCGGATTCTCTTTTTACCTCGGCCTCGCCAATATCCCCTCTAGACATCGCGCTTTCGTATGAGCTCACAACCTGCGCCGCCGGCCCGTCCATGCGCAGGAGACCGTCATCGATCCAGATTACGCGAGAGCACAGACGCCGTATCTGGTTCATCTGGTGGCTGACAAACACGACGGTGCGCCCATCCCTGGCTACGTCATCCATTTTGCCCAGGCACTTCCTTTGAAAAGAAAGATCACCGACTGCGAGAACTTCATCCACGAGAAGAATTTCGGGTTCAAAATGCGCGGCTACGGCAAACGCCAGCCGTGTCTGCATGCCACTGCTGTAGTGCTTGAGCGGAGTCTCCAGGAATTCATCTACTTCAGCAAACGTGACGATCTCATCGAATTTCCGTCCGATTTCCCGGCGGCTCATCCCGAGAATTGCGCCGTTCAGATAGATGTTTTCGCGTCCGGTGAGCTCCGGATGAAATCCCGTTCCGACCTCCAGCAAGCTGCCCACAGATCCGCAGATTTCGGCCCAGCCGGCGGATGGCTCCGTAACGCGCGACAGAAGCTTGAGCAGGGTAGTCTTGCCCGCGCCGTTGCGGCCGATCACACCAACTACCTCGCCGGGCTTAACCTCAAAACCAACGTCGCACAGAGCCCAAATCTCTCTTTGTTCGTGAGAAACGCTGGTCGATCCGCGTTTCAAAAGACGCAAGGGTGCATGCAGCACTTCGCCCAGTAGATCTCGCAAGGCGAGATATCGCTGCCGCCGAGTGATGCGGTAGCGCTTTCCGAGAGCTTCCGCGCGAATAGCGGGCCTCAAGTCTTAGACTCAGGGCGAATCAATTTTCCATTCCAATGTTTCAGACGAGATCGGCAACCGTGCTTTCGATTCTGCGGAAATAAAACATGCCTCCTAACAACATGAAAACGATGCCGCACCCGGATGCAATAAGAAGGGACCCGGGAGCCAGCCCTTGGCGGGTAATCGCCCAACGAAATCCTTCGATTACACCGGCCATCGGGTTCAGGCCGTAAGCCCAGCGCCATTGAGCCGGAACCATCGAACTCGAATAGGCCACTGGTGAAGCGAACATCCAGAACTGCACAAGAAAGGGCACGACGTAACGCACATCTCTGTAGATCGCGTTTAGGGCCGAAAGCCAAAGACCAAAGCCCAGCGCGGTGAGAAGAGCAAGGAGCAAGAACCCAGGCAGTAGCAGCGTCGCCCGTCCTGGAGGGATACGGTAGTAGACCATCAGAGCCGCTAGCACGCCAAAGGCGACGGCGAAATCAACGAGGCCAACCAACACTGCTGAAATCGGCAACACTAAACGAGGAAAATAGATCTTCGTGATCAATCGTTGCTGCTCGACGACGCTGTTGGTGCAGTTTTGCAGCGCCGTCGCAAAATAGGTCCACGGCAGGACCGCACAGTAGTAGAAAAGAGGGTACGGCACTCCATTTGTCGGCAGCTTTGCCAACTTGCCGAAAAACAAAGTGAAAGCGAGCATGGTCAGCGTAGGTTGCAGTAATGCCCAAGCTGCTCCAATAACAGTTTGCTTGTACCGGACTTTGACGTCGCGCCAGATAAAAAAATAAATCAGTTCACGGTAGGTCCATAACTCGCCCAGGCGGATGCTAAACAACCGCCGCGATGGGGCAATCCGCGTCGGCGCAACAGGGGCTCTTGTGACCGCTGTAGCCATAATGATGCCTTCAACTCGAAAACGCCGACGGCACTTGCCGTCCGCGATTTTTTGCGACGACTAAGACGCCGCGACTAAGCGCGCCTGTTGCTTTTCACTCAGATATGCCACCACGCGATCGATCATCTCCGCAAGAGTCGTCTTCGGCCGAAAATCCGTTAGGCGTTCCAACTTTTGCAGCGAAGGCACACGCCTCTGCATATCCTCAAAACCAGGCTCATAAGCCTGATCGTACGGGATGTGCGCGATAGGAGAGCGGCTCCGCGTACGCTCTCGGATAAGCTCAGCAAGTATTTCAATGCTTACTTCTTGATTCGTTCCTATATTGACGACTTCTCCCACTGCTCTATCCGCCCTTACCAGGCGTAGCATCGCCTCAACGCAGTCCTCGACATAACAAAAGCAACGGCTCTGCTTGCCGGTGCCGAATACTGTAAGCGGAAGGCCTGCGATCGCTTGGCCGACCAGCGTCGGCACGACCATTCCATATCGGCCAGTCTGCCTTGGCCCAACCGTATTGAAAAACCGCGCGACAATGACTGGCAGCTTCCTTTCCTTCCAATAGGCCAGGGCGAGAAATTCTCCAATGGCCTTTGAAGCTCCGTAACTCCATCGGCCCTTATCCGTGGGCCCTAGAACTAGCTCAGCGTCCTCCGCAAACGGAACGTTTACGTTTTTCCCGTAGACTTCAGATGTAGACGCGAAGAACACCGGTTTGCGCTTTTTGGCCGCCGCTTCCAGAACAAGATGTGTGCCCGTCACATTTGTCTCAATCGTGCGCACGGGACTTTCTACGATCAGACGAACGCCAACGGCAGCGGCAAGATGGAATATGACGTCCGCTTCATCCACCAACTCCGCCAAAAGCTGGCAATTCTCGACTGGTTCGAGAAAGTACCGCATACGGTCATATTTCTCGAGGCAACGGATGTTTTCCATGCTGCCCGTCGAAAGATTATCGAGCAGCAGGACTTCATTGCCATCAGCGAGTAATCGCTCCGCCAGATGCGAGCCAATGAAGCCGGCACCGCCGGTAATCAGAGCGCGCACAAACCTCCCTCGTGAAACAGGGTTTTAACGGTGTGTTCACGCATCCAGATTTGAAGCCCCATTGCCGTTTGTGGATTTTGCTGACTCATCAGAGCCATCGGCGCCATAAGCGTATGGATGGTAGCGATAGGAGTAATAATAGTCCGTAGAGCTCGAATCTACCGCGTTCAACACCACTCCCAGCACACGCGATTTCACGCTGTGAAGCAAGTCCCGAGTGCGCATGAGAGCTTCCTTCGGGGTTTCGCCGCTTCGCACGACCAGAAGCACGCCATCCACCAGGGCCGAAAGGATGACCGCGTCAGTAGCGGCCATGATCGGCGGAGAGTCGATGACAATGAATTTATATCTTTTGCGCAGCTCACAGATCATTTCTGCCAAGCGATGCGAGGAAAGAAGATCGGCGGAATTTGGAGGAATGGGCCCGGTTGGGATCGCGTGCAGATTTTTGATTACCGGATGCGGAATGGTGACAACGTCAAGCCCAACAACGCCCGCGAGGTACGAACTCAACCCCACTTTACCGTCGTTCATGCTCAGAGCGCGGCTGATACCCGGCTTGCGCAGGTCGCCATCGATCAGCAGGGTGTTATCTCCAAGCTGCGCCAGAGTCACGCCGATGTTGACGCTCGCCGTAGTCTTGCCCTCGTTTGGAAGCGCGCTCGTTACCAGAATCAATTGCGGCGGGTGGTCCGGTTGGGAAAGTAACAGCGACGTTCGCAGGGCCCGAAAAGCTTCGGAGACCTGCGATTGAGGCTCAGAATGACAGAGCAACGCCACCCGCTCGTGAAACCCGTTCCCCGAACCTCGTAAGAGCTTCTGCAAGCGGCCACGGCTATCGCCATTAGAACCGGTAAACGCAGGCACCACAGCAAGCGAAGGCAGGCGCGACAAACTCTGCACGTCTTCGGGATTTTTTACCGTGTTATCGAGATATTCGCGAACGAGAGCCAGTCCTATGCCGCCGATCAGCCCTACTAAGATCGCCAAAAATACGTTGCGCGATTTGTTCGGCCGCGAAGGCGTCGTAGGTATCAGCGCTGGATCCACCACACGGATATTGCTCGAACGCAGCCCCGCGCTAATTCCTGCCTCCTTAAGCTTCTGCAGCAGGCCGTCATAAAGCTGTTTGTTGGCCTCCGCGTCGCGTTTCAGAATGTTGTATTCGACCATCTTATCGGCCATCGACGCAGCTTCATTCTTCTGTTGATCAAGCGCCCGTTGCAGCAGCACTTCTCGTTGACGCGATCCCCGATATTCGGCCTCGATCTGATTTCCGATGTTCTTCTTTTCGCCCTCTATGAGCTGCTGGCTCTCGTTGAGCTGCGCCTCGAGCCGGACCACCTTAGGAAATTTCGGTCCGTACTGATTGAGAGCCTCAGTGTATTGGTCGCTGAGCGCACCCTGGCGCTTGAGGCTTTCCTGAATCACGGGACTTTCGCGAACCGCGGGGATCGCATCGTAATTGCCGGCCTTGGCTAGTTCGTAGACGGCGTCTTTGTTTATACGATCGGCTTGAGCCTCTGTCAGCTCGCGGTTAAGGTCGGCGAGTTTTTGAGTGGTGACATCTTGTTTTTCGTCGATAGTCCAGATCTGATTGTCCCGTTCATATTTAATACGGGCATCCTCCGAAGCCTCGACTTTTCCTTTCAACTCGTCGAGCTGATTTGCCAGCCAATTCGAGGCCTGAGTTGTCGCTTCGTAGCGGCTGCGAAAGTTTTGCTCGATGAAGTTATTCACGTGAGCGTTGACAACGGCGGCCGCCAGTTTTGGGTCTGAAGCTGCAAACGTCACGTCCAGTAATCGGCTATTCGGCACGCGCTTCACCGATAAGCCGCCGAGAAACGCGCCTAAGGAAGGCGGTGGCGCCAGGCCGCTCTCCGGCGCAATCACTGCCAGCCCGCCGGAACTCGGAACGTGGCCGCCGAATCGCGGATCCTGATCCAAATGCAAAGATTTGATTGTTTGGATGGACAGGGTCTCGCTCACAAGAATTTTCGACTGCGTCTCGATGTAATCCTCTAAGTCCTGGTACAGGTCGTAAGGATCGCTGCCCGCAAATGGAAGGAAATTCGAGGTCTCGCGATCAATTTCAACCCGGGTGCTGGCCTCGTAAATCGGCTGCATGCGGAAAGTCGCGATGGTAACTACTGTAACCAGGGCCAGAAGGAATGAAATGATCAGCCACTTGTGCTTCCTCAGGATCAGCAGGTAATCGAGCAGATGCCCTTCTCGCGGCATCATATCCAGCGTTACGAAAGGCTCCCGAGCGGCCAAACCGTTGAAGGCCACCGCATGATCACGTGTAATCAGGTTGGTGTGTTCGTTCATGCCTATCTTACAAACGCTCTTCGACGAGTCCCTGGTAAAAATACCTCACTGAGTCACCCGGATAATCGCGGCTCCTGTCGCAATGGCTATGGCTATCTCGGCCGACCGGCGGAGCGCATGTTTGCCTGTGCTATCGGGCACATAAAGGATGTCATTCTGCCGTAGCGTAACGTCCTCACGTTTGAGAGTCAGGATTTTCTTCACGTCGATCGGCAGTTGCTCGCGCTCCTCGCTTCCCGGTGGTTGCCTTAGGATTACTGCATTTCCCCCTTTTGCCGTACCGGTCAGCCCACCGGCAAGCGACAGTACTTTGAGAACCGTCAATCGCTGGCGATCGCTCTGCATCACAAACCCACCGGGGTGCTGCACAGCACCCACGGCGTACACAACACCAGCCCTCGGCACGGTAACCACATCACCCCCAAAAAGGGGCACATTGTATTTAGGATCGCCGCTGTCGAGGAGCTGATTGAGGTCAACAATGGTCGTGTTTTCGGCGCCTGGGGGGATATTCGCGAGCTGCGTTTTGGACTTTTCCGCTAACGGTGTTTCGCCCGAAGCATTATCGGGCTCGGACGGCCGCGGCTTTCGCGTGACCAACACTTTGCTTCCCGCATCATCGGAAATTCCGCCTGCTTGCGATAGCACCTGGAGCAGCGTCATCTGATGCACAGCCTGTATGGTGAGCGGATTTCTAACCGCACCGATAACGGTAATCGGTTCGCTATGCTGCTCTTTGATTGTTACGGTAACCTGCGGGTGCGTCACCAGACCATTAACCTGCAGCAGTTCGGAAAGCTTGTCTTGGAATTGAAACGGTGTCAGGCCGCCGGCCTGTACTTTGACAGGAACCAACGGGATGGCCACAAAGCCGGACTCACTTACCCGTACATCACGCGATAGTTCAGGAACGTCAAAGACTTCTATCGATAATAAATCGCCGCTGCTTATGACGTAGTCCCTGTGCTGCGCCGCTTCGACGAGGGCGAGTTGGGCAATGCGGTCGTTTGCTTCGCGAGCGGTTTGTAGCTTTTGTGCTTCGGCAATTTCGCGCTGTTGGGACGGATTTTGCGCAAAAGCTGCACCAGGCAATATTGAGAACGTCCAGAGGAGGCCGTAGCAGCGAAACTTCCGCCACATCTGGCCGGGTACACTAACACGTTTAGGGCCCATCAGATGGTCTTCCCCACGCGCCGGGGATTATACCGTCTGAACGGTGCGCCTCAAATTCAATTTTGCCGCGACCCCTGGATGGGCTTCCGACCGACGTATTGCCCGAGTGGGCGTCACAGAAGTCGCCAGTGCGGATTGGATCAGAAACAAAAGCGCATTCGAAGGAATGTGTAGATTGAAATCGACAAGGCTATGAGCCAGTAAGCCACAACACGCCGAAAACGCTCCAATGTGAAGCGCCAGTTCCAGCCGATTTTTTGCCTCTAGGATGCACATCCATGCCATACGAAAGAAGAACGCCAGGAAGCAGATGCCGATGGCACCGCCGATTACGCCACTTTCCGCGAGCGCCTCGACATAATCGTTGTGCGTGTGATTCACGATGGACCCGTCATAAAGCGTTTCATATCGAGGAAAAACAACTTCCAGAGTCCCTAGTCCCGTGCCCGCAAGGGGATGATCCATAAAGATTCGCCAGGAATCTCTGAGCATTTCCGCACGCCTGGCTTCGCTAACTTCCAGCTTCTGGTAAGCCTCAAATCGGGCGATGGCCCGGCCAGCGCCGAGCCAAACCACAAAACCGCACGTCAGAAGCAGCAGGGTCGCGCCTACGACGAACTGGTTCCGTCCGCGTCCACGGAGAAGTGCCAAGATCACGACGAGGCCGACCGCCAGGAAGAAGGCCGCTATCCCGCCGCGCGAAGCAGAAAGGAAAAGAGCGCCGATGGGCATGAGCGTCAAGACCATCAGAAGTGACGTACGGTCGCGGTTCTCCGCTCGCAACAAAAGGATCGAAAGGCCCATGGGGATAATCAATTCCACCAGTCCCGCGAAGTGATTGCGATTGACGTAAGGCCCGAATGGAATTCCGCCGTAGCGCAATTCGCGAAACCAGTACAGTTTCCCGTTGAATGTGAAATGCTGCAGAATCCCAAGCACCGAAACGCCAAATCCGAGAGTGAGCAAAAACCAAGCAAAAGCGTTCCAATTTTCGAGCGTCTCAAAAGACTGCAGGGCGAGGAAAAATAAGAGTGCCAGGGCTGAGAACTTGAGGAGTTCTATCTTCGTTAAAAATCTCACCTCTGTGAGGCCTGCGCCGTACTGCACTGCAATCCACAGCCAGAAGGCGGCAACCGGCCAGAGCAAACGATGCCAGCGGACAGGCACGCTTCCCCAGGCGAAAAGCAGACCCCACCACAGCAACAATATGGCCGTACCGATCTCGAGCACGGCTTCTGACCACGGCTCAACCACGCCGTGAGCACACACGCTGAAGGCAAGCAGCCCGCATATCCCTATGCGCAGCGCCTTCATCTCCGTGACTCTGGCAAGGGCGGCAGCGGCAAAAGCGCTACGTCATCGACCCAGGCTGTTCCCCGCACTTTGTTTCCCAATTTGTCGCTGGGGGTCCGTCGCAGCACAATTTGCAAAACTTTCGTCTCGGCGCCGCTAACAAATTCGATATTCGCTTCGGTCCACGATTGAGTACCCACCAGATTCGAAGTGAAGTGGGCCGGATTCCCCGGGCTCGAAATGTCCCGGATTTCGAAACGCATCCCGCTATCTGTAGTTAGATCCCGCGTGCGGAGGAAGGCGCTAAAACGATATCGTGTGCCCGGGTGAACGGCGACATACTGCCAAACATTTTGAAAGTCCACGTTGGCAGTACCGTCGAAATCCACGCGTAGGGAACGCTTTCCCGAATGCACGATCCGCTCATCCCAAGCCATCTCCGCGCCTGCAGCACGGTTGACGCGCCAATCGAATCCGCCATTTAGAGGCTCCTGCTCGAATCCGCCGTTCCAAACAAGCGAGCCGGGTGGGTCTGGCTTCGGTGCTATTCCTCCCAGCCGCAGCGCCTGATTCCACACCGTTTCCGCATCCTCGCCAAGGCCGGTGCCGATCAGCATTTCCAGCAATGGAAAAGTTTCTGACACAGGAAAGGACGCACCGTGACCGGCGATGCGAGTCCACACAGCCATCGCCGGCGCTGGCTCGCGCGCCTGAACAAAAAACTTAATGGCTCCCCAATTCTGCTCCCGCTCGTCCGGCAAGACGTTTTTCAAAAGTTGATCGATATCATGCGTGCTGCGCCAGCAGAGCGAAACGGCAAGCGCCGTCAGTTTAGAATTGCTTACAACAGCGTCATGAATCTGCTGAAAGGCCTCCCCTATACGGCCTTGGCGCAACAGAAAGTTCCCAAAGCGCCATGCCGCCTCTGCGGAAATAGGATAGAGCAGCCGCGCTTTTCGAAACGCCTGCTCCGCTTGCGCGACGTTGCCTGTTGTTTCATACGCGCCGCCGAGATCCATCCAGTAAAACGACGAGCCGGAATTGATGGAGGTGGCACGCTGATAATACGAGATCGCTAACGGCAGATCGGTGTGCGCGAAATCGAGCTGCCGATAGCGGCCAAGGCGATACCAAAGATCTGCATTCGACGGCTCGATTTGGGCAGCGCGAAGCCACATCTCCGGACTTGCAGAGGCGGCCCAATGGGCAGCGACTTCGTGACGCACTGCTGCAAAGGTCAATGTCCCTGCCGCAAAAGCTATTCCGCCGAATATCAACCATCGCCATCTCGAATTGATTGCCGGAGTGGACATCGATTTCGCCGCTGGGATGGGATGTACCACAGGTACATCCCTCAAGGGAACTCTTGAAGGTTAATTGTTTACGTGGGTTTTGGTGATTGCTGGAACTACACTCTGCGACGAGGCCTTTGCCGAACTATCGCACCTCGATCAGCCCCGCTCCCAGAAGCCCTTCGAGCAGGGCCATTAGGTCGCGTTCGCATCGCTCGGGTTCGACGTCATATTCCTGTAGCAAAGCTACTTGAATATCGGCAACCTTGCACGGCGTTTGCAGCAATTTCCAGATGCTTGCGCCCACCGGGTCGAGTCCATAATAAACGCCATCTTTCACGTTCAGGATGGCCGCCTCCGACCCGAGACTACACGACACTTGATCTTTTGTAACCGCGACTACGGATTGCTCCGAAAGGCTCATTAGTATCGTCCCGAGCCATCAGCTTCGACCGTAATAAAAGACCCCGCGCAAGAAGCCGCGGGGTCTCTGAATCACTGTTTTGCAGCGCTCTACTTCTTCTTCTGCTGCTGGTTGGCTTGCCTTGTGTTTACCTTGGTGTCGATGCCCAAACCCATCGCCTGCAGAGCTTCCAGCCCTTGTTTGGCCTGCGCACCCCAAATGCCCGTCGGGTCTAGTGCGATAGCCTTTTGGTAGGCCTCTTGAGTTCCCGGCTGCAATATGGGCACCATCTTGTCGCCCTCTTGCTTGAACTCCATCGTATTCACGAGCGCCGCGCCAAGCAAATACCATGCTTGCGCGTTCTTAGGATCAGCGTCCGTAGCTTTCTTAAGAGGGTCAACAGACTCCTTGATACGGCCGGTGTTGTAAAGTCCAATTGAGAAGTTCCGCCAGTACATGGCCGTATTCATGGGATCGAGTTCGATGGCCTTCTGGTAAGCCGTCAGAGCATCATCGATCTTCCCAGTCCTGGCCAGCGAATTCCCCAAGTTGTTGTAGTAGCTCGGGTCCGGCTTCAGCGCTACGGCTTTTGCATACGCGGTTGCGGCATCGGAATACTTGTTGTCTACCTCGTAGGCCTCGCCTAGTCGAGCCAGAACGATATTGCGGTTCGGATCCGTCTCGGCTGTTTGTTCAAGTGCGGCGTTATATTCGGTCACGGCCGTGGTGTCCGCCTGATCGAGCTGGCCCTGCGCGGCTGCCTGTTGATCCTTGGGCATCTTGTCGATTTGTGCGCGCGTCTGCTTGGCCTGTTCTAATGCCGCGTTGCCCGCGTCGAAATGCTGCTTCATAGCTGAAAACTTGGCTTTGGCTTCCTCGTTCTTTTTTGCCGCTTCGGCCGCCTGCTCGCTCTGCTGGTTTTGCAGTTCCTTGAAATTGAAATCCTGCTGGGTATCCTGGCCGGCCATCAGTTGAACGATCTGCGAGAAAGCTGACTTGCCTTGCACCTTGACGTCAATCGAGTAGGTGCCGGCTGCTAAGTTACCGCTGCGATAGCGGCCCTGCGAATCTGAGGTGTAATCCATGCTTTGGCCCGTCGTGCTATTTCGCACGGATACGATCACGCCCCCGAAGGGATTGCCGGAGACGTCAGACACCTGGCCATGAATTTTCGCCGGCTTTTCTTTGTCTTGTGCTGCCGCGCTGATGGCAACTCCTGCCGCGAGGGATAGCGCGCACACGAGGACCGTTACGATCTTTATTCTCTCTATTTGCTTCATAGATCGATTTCCTCCTCCTCCCGGCAGGTACGCCGGATAATGGCGATATGCCCCCCTATTATCGCCTAACTGGTTCATCTTGCAACCCGTACGCGGTAGGGTATTGCATCGGGCACCCCTGCCTCCGCAAATGCCTGTAATCTGAGCCGGCAACTATCACAAACTCCGCAGGCGCCATCTTCATACTGGTAGCACGACCAAGTGAGATCAAGCGGCGCGCCCAGTTCAAGCCCCTTCCTGACAATTGCGCTTTTTTTCATCCCGATAACCGGGGTTTCGATGGCTATCTGCGTTTCTGGACGCGTCCCCACGTTCGCCAACTGCTCAAAGACGCGGTAGTACTCGGGCCTGCAATCGGGATAACCCGAACTATCTTCCGCCACTGCACCTATAAAAATAGCGTTCGCGCCAATTACTTCTGCCCAACTCACCGCCACGGAAATAAAATGGGCATTGCGAAAAGGAACGTACGTCACGGGAATAGAATTTCCAGCTACTGGTGCGTGCGGATCGCCTTCCGGCACGCTCATGCGCTCATCCGTCAGCGCAGAGCCGCCGATTTCCTTCAAGTGATTCAGGTGCACAATCAACCGCTCGCGGACGCCAAAAAAATCGGCAATCGCCTCGAACGCTTCTCGCTCCCTTTTCTCAGTAAGCTGTCCGTAACCAGCGTGCAGGAACGCCAACCGATGTGACGTGTTCGCAATGGCTGCGGTTACACACGAATCCATCCCGCCGCTGAGAAGAACCACCGCTTTCGGTTTTTCGACCATGTCGTCCGTGCCCTGACTTCAAACGCCGCGCGTGGAAGGATGCCAAACGAATTTGTGTAACTGCAATCCCAGGCGTACCGGCAGGCGGTCCGCGAGAATCCATTCGGCAAGTATTCGCGCATCAAGTCCGTTCCAAGATCCGTTGGGATCGGGGAAGACCGGCGAGAAGAGCACTTGCCGAACGCGGCTGGCTAACTGATGCGTGGCGGAAAAATCCCTTGCGAATTCGTAATCCCGTCGGCTTCCGATAACGAATTTAACCTCGTCTTTCGTATCGATGGCGTTCAGGTTATCGAGCAAAAATGTGCCCCCTTCACCCGAGTCGGGGCACTTCACGTCCACGATTTTCACCACCTGTTGCGGCAGAACGCCCACGAAACGTTCACCACTGGTCTCCACTAGCACCGTATAGTTCTCAACCATGAGCCGTTGCGCGAGCCCAACCGAATCGGGTTGCAGCAAAGGCTCCCCACCGGTCAACTCCACAAGCAAGATCGGCTTCTCCACCTGTAAAGCGATGTTCGCATCGGATGCAGAATGGGAGCTAGTGCTGGAAGAAAGCTCCTTGACGCGGCCGAGCACGTCGTCAAGGCTCATTCTAGTTCCGCCATAAAACGCGTAGGCCGTATCGCACCAGGTGCAGCGCAGGTTGCATCCAGTAAGGCGCACGAAAATACACGGTAGCCCGGCGTAAGTACTTTCGCCTTGAATAGAGCGAAAGATTTCGGTTACCTGCATCATGAACTGCTATGCCGCCGGGATTTGCGCCTTTGATAGTGACGTACGATCAATATCGCGGCGATCGCAGCAGCCCCGGCTCCAAGGAAAGGCCCAACATGGATCGGTACGCTGAGGTAGTGCAGAAGAATCACATAGGCCACACCAACCAAAGCTGCGGGAATCAAAATTAGAAAATACGCGCGACTCATTTCGTGATTTCTCTCAGGGTATATAGGTCGCTGAAGTCTGGTCGGTTTCCCAGACCGTAATGCTTCTAATTCGAGGAGCGTGGCTCATTTGACGCATCTGTTTGACGGTCTCATCATGCAAAAACTTGGCGATATTTTCAGCGGATGGATTGATCGCGTCGAAGGGAGCCTGGTCATTCAGGAACTTGTGATCGATGTCGCCAATGAGATCTCGCAGGATCCGCTTGAGGTGCGTGAAATCAAAGAGCAGGCCTATAGAATCAAGCTGTTCGCCTTCAACTTCAACACGTATGCGATAGTTATGACCGTGCGGATTCTCGCACTTGCCCTTGTATCCGCGGAGGGCGTGTCCGGCTGAAAATGTCTCTTCCACACTGACTTGAAACATTTTTTGGCTTTTCGGCCGGCCCGGTGGGAAATTCGCCTAACTCGGCGCCTTCATGAACCGTTGAACTTCAGCGATGTCCCGGGTGAGGCTATACTCCGGCAGCGACTCGATAAAAATCTTACCATATTGCATGCGCTGGATACGGTTATCGAGAATGGCCAGCACACCCCGATCAGTTCGGGTGCGTATCAGCCTGCCGAAGCCCTGTTTTAAGGCCAGCACTGCTTCAGGAATCTGATATTCGGCAAAAGCATTGCGGCCATCCTCAGTGAGCATACGCACGCGCGCAGCCACTACGGGATCGGTCGGAACCGCGAACGGCAGCCTGTCGATAATCACACAGGAAAGCTGCTCGCCGGGAACATCGACGCCTTGCCAAAAGCTCGAAGTTGCGAAGAGAACTGCACCCGGCGTGTTCCGAAAGCGTTCCAGCAACGCCATGCGAGGCGCCGTTCCCTGGAGAAACACGGGAAATGGCAGGCAGGCGCGCACGAGTTCGAAAACCTGGTTCATCTGGCCGTAACTGGTGAAGAGGCAAAACGCCCGCCCATCCGTCAACTTCAGTAAGCGGGAAATCTCTTCCGCTGCTTTTTGCGAAAACGCGGGATTGCGTACGTCGGGCAACCCGGCGGGGATATACAGGAGCGCTTGCCGCGCATAATCAAATTCGTGCGGCAACACCGTTTCCTGCGCTACCTGCATTCCAAGCCGCTGCTTCAGAAAGTCAAAGCGGCCGCTCACGGCCAGAGTCGCGGACGTCATTATGATCGTATCGAAGGCGTCGAAAAGCTGCTCCCGCAGGATTGAACTGACGTCGATCGGCGTAGCGACGACAAACACCCCTTTGCCTCGCCGCTCGAGCCAATACACGTAGTTCTTTTCGTTTGACTCGAATAGAAACGCGGTCTCGCCGCGCAGCTCGGCGGCCCTGCGCGCGATGACCAGTAGCTCCTCCGGCTTGGAAGGCAGCGTTGCTATCTCACTCTCGAGAGCCTTTAGAGCGCCGATTAGACCGTCATAACGCGATCTGTGTTGCTCCAGAAAAGCCTCGCGGGAGCCTGATTCCATCGCGGAACGGCCCTCTTTGCCAGGCAATACGTCGAAGAACTCGTGTACTTTTTCCCGCAACCTTGTCACGCGGCGCAATAGAGGAAGCTTCCCCAATTGAGTAATCCGCATGGCCTGCTCGGCGTCGCGAGCCAGATCTTCAAAGCGGTAATTCGAAACCTGCCGCCCGAAGTAATCGCTGGCCACATCTTCGATTTCGTGCGCTTCGTCGAATATGACGGCTGAATATTCGGGCAAAATACTGCCGAAATCGTCCTGGCGCAGCGCCAAGTCAGCGAAGAAGAGGTGATGATTGACAATGATCAAATCCGCATCGGCAGCCCGGCGATGCATCGCAGTAACAAAACACCGTTCGAACTGCGCGCATTTCTGACCGGTGCAGGTTTCCCTTCGCGCATCCAGCTTGGACCAAAGCTCAGCGTCATCCGGTAAAAACGTGAGCTCTGTGCGGTCTCCGGTCTCGGTCAAGCGCTCCCAATCGCGAATCTGAGTAAACCAATCCAGTTCTTCCATGCCCTTAAGGATCGGCTGTCCCTCCATCTGCTGCACTTTTTGCCGGCAGAGGAAGTTAGAGCGGCCCTTCATCACTGCCACTTTCAGGTCGGGCGCAAAATGCTTCTGCAGGAAAGGTACGTCCTTTGTAAAAAGCTGTTCTTGCAGTGATTTCGTAGCCGTTGAAATCACTACCCTGCGGCCACTGCGAATAGCGGGAATCAGATAAGCAAGGGTCTTTCCCGTACCCGTTCCCGCTTCGACTAGGAGATGACGCTTGTTACGAAAGGCCTCTTCGACAAGCTCGGCCATACATAGCTGGGAGCGCCGATGTTCGTAGCCGGCAGGCATGCATTTCTCGATCATTCCGCCGGGACCAAACACATCAGCCATTGTGGGTGAAGGCGGCGGTGAGGCAGAAGCTTTAACGGAAGGAGTCATCCAGAGAGCGCGATTCGTGCCCTGCTACCATAACACAACGTTCGAGCGAACTCCGAGTGAAGCGGATCTCGGGCGAATTACACCTACAAAATAAAAAGCGGAGAGAATCCTGCGGCTTTTGCGTATTGAAGGAAGGCTACTGTTCCGCGACTACGATCGCAGCGGGTGCGGATGTTCCGCCGGATTCATCGATCGAAAATAGTTTGCTTCCGCTGGTAATCGCCACGGTGCTGGGGCCTGTGTTTCCGGTTCCGTTGGGACCGAGAGAAACTGTGCCGCTGACGGTTTGGCCGCTCTGCGGCAACGCGGAGGTAGTGCTCTGATCGAACGTGCTGTTAAATGCGCCACCGCTCGCTATCGTTTCAACGCCGGCCTTGTTTGGCACCGTATTGTCCGAAGGATCCTCCGTGCCGAAAATGTAAGTTCCCGCTGGCAAGGCTGCGCCCGTCTGCGGTTCAGCGATGCCAAAGAGCGCGTCCGCACCCACGCCTACCACGAAAGCGGCAATGCCGTCAGTTGGAGTAGTAAGGTACAGAACTGGCAGATTGTCACCCGGATTCCCGAGGACAGTCCGGCCAGAACCCGCATCCACATTGTAAGTAACGCCATTTAGCATAGTGGTTTGCGCGCCATTCCCCGCACCGTACGAGTAGACCGTGCCACCCAGCGTCCCTGCCTGGGCACCCCCAGGGGTCATCGTAAGCAACTCGAGATTCACGTCGGCGCTGCCGCTGCTGTTCCCCGTCGCATGGACGACATAATTCCCCGAGAGTGAAGAAGCTGTGAATGAGGCGCCCGTAGCTATGACTCTGCCTACCGAGACGTTGGAATTATTCACCGGGTCAGTGCCAACCACGAACAATTCTGACGCGTCAACGATGTAAACCGCCCAATTGAAAATATCAAATGTTCCTGTGGCTCTCCCGGTCGTCGGCGAAACAGGATTAATTGAGCCCGTTAGTAGAGTCGTATCAGGCGTTGTGATTCCGGCAAAATTCAGGTCGTCCACGCCGTTGCTTAAGGACCCGCCAGAATTAGTAAACCATCCTGCCGCATTGATTCGAAAGAACTGATTGTCTTGAGTTGCCCAGCCATCGACCCCGAACGCGTACTGGTTTTGAAGTGCGGTTAGAACGAAAGCGTTCGGATCTTGCAGCCGGAGAATTCCCGAGCCGCGGCTGCCCTGACCGTTTCCTGAGCTGTCGTCGAACTCGGTCACGCGTCCCTTGGACGCAATACCGGAATTGATGCCCCCCAGAGCAAAGCGAATGACAGAAGTAGTTCCTCCGGCATTCGTGAGTTGCAGACAGCCGCGATGATCGGCGCCCACGGTATATAGGCTACGGCCAGGGGTTGAATCAAAAGTCAGATGCTGCGGCGAAATCGTATCGTTGATGTCCTCCTCGCCGCCGCTGATCCCTCCACTGCCGTTGGCACTGAAGCCCGCTGCCATCAGGAGTGGAGTACCTGTGCCAATATCCTCGAATCCTTCCATCAGCAAAGCGTAATGTCCATTTAGCAGAGATTCGTTTCCGCTCGGTGCGCCGCTGCAGCTGTTTGTGACCGTCGAAGTGATCGTAAGAGTGTCGGAACCGGCTTTGGTGGGGTCCGCCACAGACGTTGCTGTTATGGTCGGCTGATTATTGGGTGCAGATGGAACAGATGTTGGCGGCGTGAAAGTTGCAGTCGTCGTGGCGCTTGATAGCGAGCCACATGCCGGTGAGCAGGCCGAGCCACCCGCAGTGAGCAGCCAGGTAACGCCCTTCGGCGGATTGCTGATGTCGTTCTGAACGTGGGCACTGAAAGTGACGCCGCCAGCATTCGCCAAAACCGACGTGATTCTAGTGACCGCGACCGAAATGGGCGGAGCGGTCGTGATCGTAAAAGTATCCGAATCGGATTTCGTGACGTCAGTATTCGAGACCGCGGTGAGCGTCGGGCTGTTATCGGGCGCCGTTGGCACCGACACCGGAGGATTGTAGACAATACTTTCCCGGCCTGCCGCGCTGAGCGTTCCGCATGCGGGCTGGCAATTTGTGCCATTCACGGTTAGTTTCCAACTCGCTGCCGGATTCATCCCGTCGTTCTCAACGTTGGCCGCGAAAAAGATGCCTGAGCCCCCGGCAACAATGCTCGTGAGCTTGTTCTGAATTGCAACTGTGATATCCGGCTGATTAACGGCAAAGCTGTCGGAATCGGTCTTCGATGAATCGTGCACCGAGACGGCAGCGAGGGTCGGCTGGACAGACGAAATGGACGTCGGCGGCGTGTAGGTCACGCTTGTAGCAGTGGCGCCAGTAAGAGCGCCACAGGCAGGCGTGCAAGCCGCGCCGTTGGCGGTGAGCGCCCAACTCACCCCGCTATTGGTCGAGTCGTTTTGTACGGTCGCATTAACAACGAACGCGCTGGCTCCCGTATTTACAGACGCGAATTTGTTGGTAATGCTCACCTTGAGAGCCGCGGTAATGGTAAACGTGTCCGCATCCGATTTGTTTGCTTTTGCCATGGACGTCGCAGTAAGCGTAGGTTGATTGTTGGGCGCGCTCGGTCCAGATCCAGGAGGGGTGTACGTCACGGACGAAGAAGTCGCTAGTGATAGCGTTCCACAGCTTGGAGAACATGCGGTGCCGTTGGCCGTGAGATTCCAAGTGACGCCGCTATTGCTCGAGTCATTCTGCACCGTGGCGCTGAATGAAATCGCGGCTGTGCCAGCTTGGAGAGTCGTCACCTTATTGGTGATTGAAACCGAGATATTATTCCCGCCATTTCCGTTTCCCGCTCCAGCGCCGCAGCCTGCCAGTAATACCGCAAGAGCCAAAGGCGAGTACCACCCGGCTCTGGCGAAGGCATTTGCCGCACGTCCAAATGGGCGTCTGGTTCCCATCACACTCCTTCAGGTTCGGGAGTTGAAAAGGGCTCCCTGAAGAGGTGACCACGCAGGTCACACTCGCGTGGTCTTAACTAGTTAGGATATTAACGGGCGAGTCATATAGACGATCCGTTAATCACCTTAGTTTGTTGTAGTTATCGATAACTCTTACGTGACATGGGGCTACGCTATACTTCCAGGGGATGCAACGGTTTGTGAATCAGCAGCTTGTGTAACGCTACTTTGCGCATCCAATGCCGCAGTAATGTTTCAATACAAGTATGACCCATAGAGCCTTTTCGCAACTTCCTGGCGAGCTTCGCACTTACCGCCTGTATGGCGTGTCGATTTCCAGCGAGCTTCAACTGCCTTTGCCAGAAGCGCGAGGTTGTATTGAACCGGAGCTTTGTAAGCTGGAGATTCGCCGCTCTAGTAAACCGATCTCCGAGATTCTTGGGGACGAAGCTATGCTGCAGCGCAGCCCTTTCTCTGCATTTCATTTTAGCCAAATGCCCGATGCTTCGAGCTATCTGCGCTGGGAAGAAGTTGGAGAGGTTTTGATCTCGAAGAATGGGGAGTCAATCACTTGCCATCCCTTCCCGCAAACAGAAACGGAGTCATTTCACGTCTATCTACTGGGACAGGCCCTTTCCTTCGCACTGGTGAAAAGGGGGTTTGAACCGGTGCACGCTAGCGCCGTAACGGTGGGCAATCAATCATCAATCGCGTTCATAGGTGATTGCGGGCTCGGCAAATCCACCTTGGCGGCTGCCTTTCTACAGGCGGGACATCGCTTGCTAACGGACGACCTCTTGCTCTTACAAACACGAACTCGGGCAATCGTCGCATTCCCGGGCCCGGCACGCATAAAACTCTTTCCCAAAGTGGCCCGCAAGTTTTTGGCGGACGCTTCGAGCGCGGTTCCCCTCAACCCCAAAACACAAAAACAGATCATTTTTCTGAATGACAGTCAGGTCTGCTCCGTGGCAATGCCTCTCGCTGCGATTTATGTTCTCGCTTCGCCAAACAAGGCGCATGATAGTGGTGTTCGCATCACGTCCTTAACCCCAAGGGAAGCATTCGTTCGTTTGTTGGAAAATACGTTCAATCGCGTGATCGTCGATCCGGACCGCTTGCGCCGCCATTTCGACGCTGCGCAAGCCCTTGCTAACGTCATGTCAATACGAAAGCTTTCCTATCCGAGATCTTTGGAGCACCTGCCTTTGGTCCGGGAAGCCATTCTCTCCGACCTTTGCGTAGACAAGTCCGAGATTGCTGCATGCACGTCTTGAAGCGATTTCTTAATTTGTCAAAACTAGACCGATTGCTCCTATTCCAAGCTGGTCTTGCGCTGTTTCTAATTCAGTTGAGCCTCGCTCTGCTTTCCCTGCGAACCGTTCATCGTCTGGCCGTTAAAATCGCTTGTCGGTGTGATGAATCTCTCCGTGCCGATCGAATCGTGTGGGCGGTTCGGTCAGCCGCTCGCTTTGTTCCTGGATCCAGTTGTCTGGTGCAGGCATTTGCTGCACAGACACTGCTGGTACGACACGGCTATAGGCCGCTCCTAACGATCGGTGTCGCGAAAAATGAATGTAACCAGTTCGAAGCGCACGCCTGGGTCGTATGCGAGAGCGAAGTTTTGATTGGAGGTCAGCAGATGGGAAATTACACTGCTCTCCTAAAGTTAAGATCCTGAGGTCGGCCTCTTCCCCAGTTCGAGCGCCCTCTGACAAGCTTATGAGATCACCATTACGATGAGCGGAATCGTCGGTATTGTTAAATTCGATGGATCGCCAGTGGAGGCCGAGATGCTCCGCAAGCTCACGGATTCCCTCGTTTTCCGTGGCCCCGACGCTCAGCAGACGTGGATCAGAGACAACGTCGGATTTGCTCATACGCTGTTTAAAACCACTGAAGAACCTGAACGTGATTCACAGCCGTTGACCCTCGATGGAAAAACCTGGATCGTCGCCGATACGCGGATCGATGCTCGTGAAGAGTTATTCGCCGCACTCAAGGAGGCAGGCGAGTTTGATATAGCGCCATCGCGCTGGACCGATGCCGAATTGATTCTGCGCGCATATCGAGCCTGGGGATTGCATTGTGTCGAGCACCTGCTCGGCGACTTCGCCTTTGGGATCTGGGACGAGTCGAAGAAGCGGTTGTTCTGTGCGCGCGACCACATGGGCGTGAAGCCCTTTTATTATGCCCAACTCGGTGCCTATGTAATTTTCAGCAATACTCTCGATTGCATCCGCCGGGATCCACGCATCTCAGACAAGCTGAACGATCTTGCGATCGCCGATTTCTTGTTCTTTGGTTTCAACCAAGAGCCGGCGACGACTTCTTTCGCGGAGATTCGGCGAATTCCACCGGCTCATTACGCCACTTGGTGTCGAGATGGCTTCAGTATTCGCCGCTATTGGTCTTTGCCCATTGAGGAGCCGATCTTTTACAAGCAAGCTAACGATTACATTGCACATTTCCACGATCTGCTGGACAAATCTGTAGCCGACCGTCTTCGTAACGATCGCGTGTGGGTCTTCATGAGCGGTGGTATCGACTCACCAACTCTCGCGTCCACCGCGCGCGATCTCCTGCGACAGCGCTACGCTAACTTCGAATTATGCGCATTGACGCAGGTGGACTCCTTTGTTCCCGAGGAACGGCGCTATGCCGAAACCGTAGCAAACCATTTGGCAATCCCTATCAAATATCGTAATTGGACTGATGCGGGCAAATTCGATTGGGAAAACACTCCCTTTTCATTACCAGAGCCAAATACAGACGGGTGCTTGGTTCCCTCGGAGCGTCAATTTTGGAGTCAGTTCAGTTGCGGCAGTCGGGTATTTCTTTATGGAGAAGGGCCTGATAACGCGCTCATTATGGATTGGAAGCCTTACCTCTCGTATCTGCTGAAACGCGGCTCCTATCGACGCTTGCTGGGCAGCATACTCATAACGCTCTTGTCAGATAGGCGTCCACCATTTTCGGGCAGAATTCTAAAAACGATCAAGAACTCCGCTGACAATATTGGAAAATCGGACTATCCGGAATGGCTGAATTCATCGTTCGAGCACCGGCTCCAATTGCGCGAACGCTGGCGCGTTCTGAACTCTCCGGTCGCGTCCCGTCATACGATTCGCCCCAAAGCCTACTCATCACTACAATGTCCGCGCTGGCAAGCGATGTTCGAAGGTTTTGATCCTGGGGTCACCAAAACCCCCTTTGAGGTCAGACATCCCTTTGTGGATATACGTATGCTCCAATTCCTCTTGGCAGTACCTCCCTTACCTTGGTGCCGATCCAAGTATCTCTTCCGCAAATCAATGGCCGGAAGGTTGCCGCCCGAAGTTCTGCGCCGCAGAAAGACCACCGTAGACATGCGCCCGGTTCGAGAGTTCATTGCACGTCTCTGTGCGGCGCCCTTTCGGCCAACCGAAGAGATTCGAGCCTTTGTTGATCTCGAGGGGCTTTCCCACCCACGAGCTACTCATGATATCGAAAGCAATCTTCGCTTACGCAGCCTGAATCATTGGTTGCAAAATTCCTATCGAAGTTCGGATAATCTTCACGAAAGGGTTCCTTGTGAGCGATTCACCGGAAAAGCCAGCACAATCGGCTAGAGAAGTGCCCAAGAAGCCCTATAAAACGCCGCGACTGGAAGTGTACGGCGACTTACATAAGCTCACCAAGATGATGGGTAATCACAACCGGGATGGCGGCACCGGATTTAACCATGGTACCCACTGAATTTTAGATTTTGGTGCCGGCAAGCTTTCATCAGCGCAATCTGCGGAGCCCACCACCACCTCGCAATAAGCCCCCGAATCCCCTCTGCTATACTCCTTCGGTGAGTCCCAAATCCCCGAAAAAACTTTTCCTGGTCGACGCCATGGGCTTCATTTTTCGGGCCTTCTTCGTGCCCATCGGAACGAGCTTTCAGCACAATGGCGTCCCCACGAAGGTTCCCTACCTTTTTTCCAACATGCTCCGGCGTGTCACCAAGGAGTTGCAACCGGACTACGTTGCCGTCGTATTTGACCCCCCCGGCCCAACCTTCCGCGACAAGCTTTTTACCGAGTACAAAGCTCAGCGCCAGCCGATGCCCAACGAGCTTTTTATACAGATTCCTTTCGTTCGGCGCCTGTGCGAAGCCATGCATTTGCCCATACTCGAGGTTGCCGGGTACGAAGCCGACGACGTCATTGGCGCCCTCGCCCGCCAATCGTCTCGCCGTGACGTCGACGTTTACATCGTCACCAGCGACAAAGACATGATGCAACTCGTCGGGGGCAGAGTACGCGTCCTGCGGCCCGGACAGCCACCAGCGAAGCCTGACGTTATTCTGGATTCCGCCAAGGTCGAGGAAGTAATGGGAGTCCCTCCGGAACAAATTGCCGACATGATGGCCTTGATGGGCGATTCCATCGATAACATTCCCGGCGCCAAGGGCATCGGCGATAAGGGCGCGCGCGATTTGATCCGCCGTTTTGGATCGGTCGAGGCGGCACTCGATCGCGCCGCCGAGGTTGAAAACAAGCGCTATCGCGAGGCGCTTATCAACTGCCGTGAGCAGGTGCTTCTCTCAAAACAGCTTGCCCGCATTTCCGGCGACGTCCCTATAGAACTGGATTGGAATGCCTTGGCACGCCGCGAACCCGATTGGGCAGCGCTGCGTGATCTCTATGCAGAGTTGGGTTTCACTTCTCTTCTGAAGGATTTGCCTGTTGTTACTAGAACCTCGGCCATCGCAATCGATTATGCGGCTCTCGAATCCACAGGAGCCGTCCGTGAGTTTCTCGCCACTCAGCCGCAGGATCGCCCCATCGCCGTGAGCCTTGTCCTCGATTCGGGCGCACGCGAGATCGAAGGCTACGGAGCTCGCGTCGCCGGATTCGAACTCTCGCCAGGCTCGGGTGTCGGCCGATTCGCCTGGTGCGATCCCAAGGGCGACATCATCGCGCCACTACGCGATTTTCTCGCGGATGCCACGCGGCCCAAAATCGTCCACGACCCCAAACTCATCGAGCTCTTGATCGGGCCTCTTCGAGGGCCGAGCGGTGCCGTCATGCTCTACTCCTTCCTGTTGCGGCCCACAACCGCGCAGCATGGTCTCCCGGAGATCGCTCTCCGCCACCTAAATCTGAGTCTCTCTGGCGCCCCCGGCGAGCACGCCGACTTCCTGCAACGATTGATGCCTTTGCTCCGCCAGGAACTTGAAGCCCAGGAGTTGGCCTCGGTTTTTGAAAAAATTGATCTGCCTCTCGCATCAGTCTTAGCGGCAATGGAGCGACACGGAATTCGCGTCGATCCTGCTGCTCTCGCAACGATGTCTGCGTCAATGGAAAACGAGATTCGTACGCTCGAAGCATGCATATGGGAGCTGGCCGGGACTGAGTTCAATATAAATTCGCCTCCGCAGCTCGCGGAAATTCTCTTTGACAAGCTCAATCTCGCCCCATCCGCCAAGCGTAGCCGAGCCCGTTCGCGCTCCACAGCGGCGGATGTTCTCACCGAACTGGCCCTGCTGCACGAATTACCAAGGAAAGTTCTGGAATATCGCGAGCTTGCCAAGCTCAAATCCACTTACGTCGATGCTTTGCCGCCGCTGATCGAGCCGGCAACAGGCCGCCTGCATACGCGCTTCAGCCAGACGGGGGCAGCAACGGGTCGGCTCAGTTCCTCCGATCCGAATCTGCAGAATATCCCCGTGCGCACCGAACTGAGCCGGCAGATTCGCGCTGCGTTTGTCGCCGACCCGGGCTGGACTTTGCTTTCTGCCGACTATTCCCAGATCGAGCTGCGCATTCTGGCGCATGTCTCGGAAGACCCTGTGCTTGTAGAAGCCTTTCGCACCGGCCAGGATATTCACTCGCGGACCGCGCAGGAAGTTTTTGGCGTCGGCCCCATGGCGCAGACGGCTGAGCATCGCCGCGCTGCCAAGGTCATCAATTTCGGCATCATCTACGGCCTTTCTCCTTTCGGCTTGGCGCAAAATTTGCAGATTGATCAGAAAGAGGCGGCGAAATTTATCGCCGCCTACTTCGAGCGCTATCGTGGCGTGAAGGAATATCTCGATCGCTCCCTTGAGGAGGCGCGGCGTTTCGGCTTCACCCGGACTCTTTTCGGACGTCGCCGGCCGATTCCGGAGATTTCCTCGCCCCAGTTCAATTTGCGGAGTCTCGCCGAACGCACTGCACTCAATACGCCGTTGCAGGGGACAGCCGCTGATCTAATCAAGCTGGCAATGATCAAGATTCAGCACGAACTGGAGACACAACGTTTACGCTCGCGGATGATTCTGCAAGTACACGACGAACTCTTATTCGAAGCCCCCCCGGACGAACTCGCGCAACTGCAAAAGATCGTGCAGCCCGCCATGGAGGACGTCCACCCGCTACGTGTCCCTCTTGTCGTCGACCTTAAGTCCGGTGCAAACTGGAGAGACATGAAGTAGCGGTTCGTCAGCGCCATCAACTGGTGCTGATTCGCTCGGAGGCTAAGTCCATGAGGCATTCTCCCGGATTTCTTAAGTTAGTCGATGATGCCAAATCGCGCGTCAAAGAGGCTGATTTTCGCGACATCAAGCGGCGCTTGGATAGCCGGGAAAAACTGGCGCTCGTCGATGTACGAGAGGACAACGAATGGGCGCGCGGACATCTGCCCGGGGCAGTACATCTTGGCAAGGGCATCATCGAGCGGGATATCGAGGGGGCATTCCCCGATAAAGACGCTCCGATCGTGCTCTATTGTGGGGGCGGATTCCGCTCTGCCTTGGTCGCCGACAACCTGCAGAAGATGGGCTACACGAATGTTATCTCAATGGATGGCGGCTGGCGCGGTTGGACCGAGGCAGGTTACCCCGTCGAGAAGCCGGGAGAGGATGCCGCCGGATAGATGGCTGGGGCGGAAGGATTCGAACCTTCACCATCCGCATTAACAGTGCGGTGTCCTACCGGTTGGACCACGCCCCAGCGGTAAGGAAAAGCGGCAGTTAGGACTTTTCTACCGAACGGCAGACCAGTCGTGTTTGCCCTTATTTCGACACCACATGACTAGTCAGCGACGCTGAATCTTAGCATATTGCCTCATCATAATCAGGGTGGGCATGGCGACATCTAGCGCCGTATTCCTATCCCTTTGCGTCTGTCGCCTGGTTATATGCCCAGCCAAGTTATTATGATGGACTAGTCTGTCTAGGCCATGGGAAGGGATGATTGATTTCGTAACAGGTTTTATCACATGAAGTCGCGCATCTATCCGGCAGAACTGCCGGACCGTTTGGCACCACTCTCTTGACAAGCTAAGTCCGAGTGTTAGCATAGGCTTCCGTTTTTCAGTTGGAGGCGCGCGTGATCAAGCTCGACATCGTGAACGCAGTCGTCACCCGTACCAGCGTAACGCGCACTAAGGCCGAACAGGCCGTCGAAACCGTTTTCGAGGCCTTGAAGTCCGCCTTGGGCCGCGGACGCAGAATCGAACTCCGCCGCTTCGGCGTCTTCAACGTCAAGCCTCGCAAGACGGGCATCGGCCGCAACCCCCGCACGGGTCAAGAAGTTAACATTCCCCCGGGCAAGGCAGTCCGCTTCAAGCCGGGCAAAGAGTTGCAATCAATCTAAGCAACGGGGCTCTCCCACCTCGTTTCGCGTTCTGGCTGCATCCAACCCATATCCGTATGCAAAACGAACCCGAACCGATTCCCATTGAGCTCGTAGGACCGGAACCGGCGCCGTGGTTGCCGGCTCACCCAATTGCTTGGGGGCCCGAACCGCGCTCCCTTCGCTCGCTGTTTGCGGCCATTGGTCTGTTCATAATTACGGCGTTCTCTACTTTGGCCGCAGGCGCCCAGTTCGCGGCTGCCTACGCTGCCAATCAATCGCCGGGATTCGACAGCTTCTTTTCCGACTATTTCCGGCCATTCTTCCAGCCACGGCTGCTTATTTCGGGCATCCCGTTTGCGGTAACGCTCATGGGCATCTTGCTCGCGCACGAGCTCGGCCACTTCTTTGCCTGCCGCCATTACCGCATTAGCGCGACGTATCCTTACTTCATTCCTGCGCCTACCTTGATCGGTACTCTAGGCGCCTTCATTCGAATTCGGTCGCCAATTTTTAACCGTCGGGCTTTGTTTGACATGGCGCTGGCAGGTCCGTTGGTTGGTTTTTTGATTGCGGTACCCGCGCTGGCCTTGGCTATCCTCTTTTCAAAAGTCATTCCGGCAAGCGACGCATCTTCCTCATTCGTTTTTGGCCAGCCCCTGGTCGAGCGATTACTGGAACTCTTGCTTCGGCCGGGCGTCTCGCATGCGCATCTCTTGCTGCATCCTGTTGGGCGCGCCGCTTGGGTGGGACTATTTGCGACGGCACTTAACCTGCTGCCTGCCGGGCAGTTGGATGGCGGTCATATCCTGTACGCCGTCGCCAGCGAGCGCCATCGCCGTACGTCTTTTGCAGTGGCCATTTTGCTAGTGCCTTTGGCCATAAAATTCTGGGCTGGTTGGATGGTTTGGGCGGTTCTGCTGGTCGCGATCGGCTTCCGTCATCCGCCACTGATTGATCGCTGGGAGCCACTCGATCGGACCAGGAGTATTCTGGCTGGCGCGGCGCTCGCGATGTTCGTTTTGTGTTTTATGCCGGCGCCCTTTGTCCTCTGAAGACTGGCGTCACAACAGGTTCACGGGGTCGACATCGATCAGAATCGCGCGATCTGGAATTTCCTTCTCTGCGCAAAAAGCTAGACATTTGTTCAGGATGCGATTGAGTGCTGCTCTCCGCGCGGATTTCAGCAGGAACTGGAAGCGGTATTCGCCTTTCAAGCGTGCCAACGGAGCGGCCGCTGGTCCCAAAATCCTGATTTCCTGGGCCTTCTGGGATTCAAAGAAGCCTTCGATCTGCCTCGACCACTGAATTGCTTTTTCCACCTTTGTCCCCCGGACCAGCACGCTGGCCAGCGCCACAAATGGCGGATAACGCATCATTTGCCGGAAGTGCAGTTCTTTTTCAAAGAAGGAGACGTAATCCTGGGACGCGGCTAGCTGAATTGCGTAGTGCTCCGGATGATAGCTTTCGACAATAACTTCGCCTGGTAATGCTCCCCGGCCTGCCCGTCCCGCCACCTGTGTCAATAACTGGAATGTTCTCTCTGCCGCGCGGAAATCAGGAAAACCCAGTTGTGCATCGGCGGAAGCCACTCCAACCAGCGTGACGCCATGGAAGTCGTGGCCTTTAGCAACCATTTGCGTCCCCACGAGAATATCGATGTTCCCCGCTCCAAACGCGTTTAGCACCTGACCGAAGGCGCCTTTTCGCCGCACAGAGTCGCGGTCGAGGCGGGCAATACGGGCCTGCGGAAAAAGCGCACGAAGGTGCTCCTCCACTTGCTCGGCTCCCGCGCCCACAAAATAGACATGTTCGGAATTGCACTTCGGGCAGGCTCGCGGCACCGAGCGACAGAACCCGCAGTAGTGACAAGCCAGGCGCTCACCTTTTTTGTGATATGTCAGCGCGATGCTGCAGTTCTCACAAAGAATGGCAGCGCCGCAGCTGCGGCAAAGCACGAACCACGAATAACCTCGGCGATTGATCAAGACGATGGATTGCCTGCCCGCCGCCAGCTCCCGCGTAATCGCGGAGCGCAGATCCTGAGAAATCGGATCGGCCTTGTGAGTACGCCGGAAGTCCTCGCGAAGATCGGTAATCCGCACCGTCGCCATGGGCCGATTTTCGACGCGCGATCGCAGGCATAGCAGTTCGTATTTTCCTTCGCGTGCGCGGTGATAGCTTTCCAGCGACGGCGTGGCTGAGCCGAGCAAGGCCACGGCTCCTTCCAACTTGGCTCGTATGAGCGCCACGTCGCGCCCGTTGTATCGTGGCGCTTCTTCCTGCTTGTAGCTGGACTCTTGCTCCTCGTCGACGACGATCAAACGGAGATTCTCCAACGGGGCGAAGACCGCAGAGCGCGTTCCGACCACGACCTGAACTTCCTGGCGGCGCACCCGCCACCATTCCCGCGCGCGCTCCTGATCGGAAAGGCCGCTATGCAGTACAGCGACCGTATCGCCAAAACGCGCGCGGCAGATGTCGCTGATCCACATGGTCAGCGCAATTTCCGGCACGAGAATGATCGCTGTACCGCCAAGTGAGATGGCTGCCTCAACCGCGCGGAGATAGACTTCCGTTTTGCCACTGCCGGTTACGCCGTGTAGCAGTGCCGGATGAAATGCACGCGCCTGCAACCGGCTCCGAATAGCCTCAACGACCCTCGCCTGATCGCTATTCAATATGTTCGCTGGTGGAAGCAGCTCGGTCGCGAAGCGCGCGTCGTCCGAAGCCAAAGCTTCTTCTGTTACGACTAATTTGCCTTCCTTCGCGAGGCGTTGAACCACCGACCCTGACACCAGCGCTGCTTTCAATAGCGAGGCCAGCGGCAGCAGTCCGGCTCTTTCAACAAGGACCCGATAAATCCTCTGCTCCGCGGGGCGAGCCAGCGCCGGAACCGCCGGAGCTCGCCATGCGACTATTTTCTGCGTGCGCGCCGTGCGATGCCTGCCTGATCCCCGGACGGTCAATTCGCCCCTTCGCAAAAGCCGCGTCGCCGCCAGGCCACCCGGTAATTTGCAAAGAATCCGGTCAGGCGCAATGCCCCCGCGGCTATCTAGTTCCTGCAGGACCGCAAGGTCGGCAGATTCGCCCTCACTCGGCTCCGCCAATGACCGCAACTCTCGCAAGCGTGCGCGGCCCGCTTCGCTGATCTGCCACTCGCGATCAAACTGCACCTCGACGGAGGGTGGCAGCATCGCGCGAAGCGTTTCCCCAATCGGCGACAGGTAGTAGTTTGAGATCCAACGCGCAAGCTCGATCAAGTGTGGCGAAAGCGCTGGCAAGGGATCGATAATTTCAGCGACATTTTTGAGCGAAGCCCCATCTAGACTATCGCCGCGTCCGAGAACGACGCCGAGCATGGCGCGATTACGAAAGGGCACCACCACTCGTGCACCATTCACCGCTGCCCCATCAAGGGCCTCGGGAATGCGATAGGTGAACGTCGTACGCAGGGGGAGGGGTAAAGCCACTTCGCAAGTGCGCACCATGGAGTGGCCTAGTTTAGCAGCGGTGGCAGTGGAAAATTACCAAGAGCCGGGAGCTTAGGCCCGTTTGCCCTTCGGCGGGGTAAGCCCGAGATAAGCCATAACCTTCTTGAGGTCGGCCCAGACTTCGGGCTTCGCATGCGGATTTCGCAATAAATAGGCAGGATGATACGTGGCCATCAACTTGGCGCCACGAAAATCAAACCATTGGCCTCTAAAATGGGAGATTGATTTGTTTGTACTAAGCAGCGCCTGAGATGCCACGCTTCCCAGGCTAACGATAACTTTCGGATTGATGTTCGCAAGTTGCCGCATGAGAAATGGCAAACAAGTGGCAATTTCGTCTTTTTCGGGCGTGCGATTTTCAGGCGGACGGCATTTCACCACATTAGCGATATAGACGTCCTCACGCTTGATCCCCATAGCGGTAATCATCTGCGTAAGCAACTGGCCTGCACGGCCGACAAACGGAATGCCCTGCACGTCCTCGTCATGTCCCGGCCCCTCCCCGACAAACACTAATTCGGCGTGCGAATTGCCCACACCGAAGACGATATTCGTTCGCCGCCGGTGCAGCTTGCAGCGCGTGCAACCGGCCAGCTCACCGCAGATGCCCTCAAGTGAATCGCCTTCGACGCGTTCCGCCGCTTCAAAAAGAGAAGGGCCGCGCGCCACCAGATGCAATTTCGGAATCGTGGCTTGAGCTTGTGCCAGCGGCAACGTTTTTGCTTTCGCCGAGGCCACTTCGATTGGGTCTTTTTGTTCTGTTCTCGCCACTGGTTCCTCAGTCGCCACGTACCTTGGCGCACGATACCGATAAAACGGTCCAATGCCCAGATCTTCGTAATATCGGAGCCACGATTTCAGTTTTTCTTTGTCAGAAGGAGAAGATCCCGAGTGCATTACACCTCAGCGGGCTTCCGGAGAACTGCCAACACGGTTCATGGAGCGTCGAAACTCCGCAACTTCATCGAGAATGCGATGTGCCACTTGAATCTTAGCCAATTTCGGCAGGGATTGCTCCCGGCCATCGTTGTGGAAAATCGTAACGATGTTTGTATCGTGATCAAAGCCCGCGCCCGGAGCAGTCACGTCATTGGCCACGATTAAATCTACAGCTTTCTCCTTGAGTTTGCGCCGGGCATGCTCGGCCACATGCTCGGTTTCGGCCGCAAAGCCGATCAGAAGCCGCTCCCCTTTGCGCCGCGAAACGTCAGCCAAAATGTCCGCCGTTGGCTCGAATTCGATCCTCAAACGCTCCGTTCCCCTCTTCAACTTGCTTGAGAGGGAAACGACGGGCCGGTAATCGGCTACGGCAGCGGCCATCACCACCACAGTTGCGCGATCCAGATTCGCCAGGACGGCGCTGTGCATCTCCTCCGTAGTTCGAACGTCTACCCGCGTGACCCCCGCCGGCGTGTCTAACGAAACGGGCCCGCTGATCAAAATTACGTGCGCCCCGCGCGCTGCCGCCGCTTCGGCGACTGCAAATCCCATCCGGCCCGAGGAGCGATTCGTCAGAAATCGGACAGGATCGAGATCCTCACAGGTGGGACCGGCCGTCACGAGCACGGTTTCATTTTCCAAATCATGCCGAATGCGCAGGGCTTCTCGAACAGCCTCCACAATCGCATCCAACCCCGCAAGCCTTCCGGCGCCGGTCATGCCGCAAGCCAGATATCCTTCATCTGGAGTGACGACATGGACACCCCGCTCGCGCAACGCCTGCACATTCTCGCGGGTCGCGGCGTGCTCCCACATATTCACGTTCATGGCTGGAGCGACGACCACGGGAGCCGTCGTCGCAAGATACAGTGTGGTCAGGAAATCGTCGGCAACGCCGTGCGCCAGTTTTGCAATGATGTCGGCTGTCGCCGGCGCAATCACCAGCGCGTCAATACGCTGAGCGACGGCGATATGTTCGATCGCACTCTCGACGTTGGCGGGAGACTCAGTCCCAAACAGTCCGGTGATGACCTTTTGCCCGGTCAGTGCGGCGAACGTCAGCGGAGCTACGAACTCCTGCGCGCTGCGCGTCATCACAACTTGTACTTCGATCTGCTCCTGCTGCAAACGGCGCACGAGTTCGGCTGCCTTATAAGCTGCCACTCCTCCGGTAACGCCGAGTGCGATGCGCATCACTGAGCGGCGCTATTCTTTCCGCCGCTTGCCGTCCTTATCCGCGTCCAAATCGGGTGTCCGATATTCCAGTTGTCCGGCGCTAAGTTCTTCCATCGCAACTCGCGTGGATTTATGAGAACGAGGGTTCGCCAGCAACGGAACGGCGCCCGTCATCAATTGCCGCGCGCGCTTACCCGCAACCACCACAAAGGCGAACATGCTGTCTGGTGCCTGACTGAGAACCGCCATGCGTTAGGAACCTCCAAAAGAGTCGAGAATGTTGCGAAGCCGTTCGTCGCTATCCCGGCGGCGGCATCGGGAGGCCACGACGATGGCTCGCAATTCGTCGCTGGCCCTTTGCAGATCGTCATTCACGATCACAAAATCGTATTCTGCCGAACGCGCTATCTCCTGCCGCGCGCGTTCCAGGCGCCGAATTATGGCCTCATCCGAATCCTGGCCGCGGGAGCGCAGGCGGCGCTCCAGGTCGTGCCGCGATGGCGGAACAATGAAGACCGCGATAGCCTCGGGCAATTTCTGTTTAACTTGCCGCGCGCCCTGCACGTCGATTTCGAGCACTAGATCGAGCCCTGCCTCGCGCGCCTCGTCTGCTTGCCGCTGCGGGGTTCCGTACCAGTGCCGCCCGAAAACCTGCGCATATTCCAGGAACTCGCCAGAGTCGACGCGGCGCTTGAATTCGGCTTCCGTGATGAAATCATAGCATTTCCCGGGACTTTCCGTTAGGCGCTGCGGGCGCGTGGTGGAGGAAACGGAAAACGTCAGGTCCGGTAGTCCATGCAGATTCTGCACCAGCGTGGACTTACCCGAACCCGACGGACCCGAAACAATCAGCACCCGCGGGATTGAGCCGGTCATTCTATTCTACGTTCTGCACCTGCTCGCGCAATTTTTCGATATCGGCTTTGATCTGTAACCCCAACTCAGTCATATCCAGTCCTTCCTGGCCGAGCCCCGGCGTCTTCGAGAGCATGGTATTCGCTTCCCGCTGCATTTCCTGAAGCAGAAAGTCCAGCTTCTTTCCGATCTCGCCGGCCTCTCCGATCAACCTGCGGAATTGATCCACATGACTGCGCAACCGCGCCAATTCCTCGGACACATCCGCCCGTTCGGCGAGCACTGCCGCCTCTTGCGCCACACGAACAGGATCGACGGGCACGCTCCCGGTCAGTTCCTGCAATCGTTCCTTGAGCCGCTGCGCATATGCCGGGCGGCTTTGTTCGGAGACAATCTCGAGCCTCGCGGTTTTATCGCCGATGCTTTTTAGCAGACCGCTCATCTCAAGGGCAAGCGAGCGCCCTTCTTCCTGCCGCATTCCATCCAGTTTATGCAGGGCGTCTTTCACGCACGCGGAAACTTGGCCGCCGAGCCGCTCCAACTCTTCGTCCTCGAACCCTGTCGGCGACGGACCAAGCGATGCCGGGGAGGCAACCACTCCCGGTAGGCGTAATAAGGCCACCAACTGCGGCTCCGGCGCGAGGTTAAATTCTTGCCGTAGCTCTTCGATCGCGCGCAGATAGCTCGCCGCTAGTTTGCGATCAATCTGTAAACCCGCTGACTTGGAGAAATCTATATGTAACGTTAGATCCACGTGGCCGCGTTGAATATGGTCGCGCACCAATTGTCGCATTTGCGGTTCAAGCGCCTCGAGCCCCTCCGGAATGTGCACACGTAAATCGAGAAAACGATGATTCACGCTCCGCAGGCTCACCCGCAGGCTCCAGCCGTTTTGCTCGGAGCGAGCCTGAGCGTAACCGGTCATCGAACGCAGGGTTTCGGAGGCGGTCCTGCTTGTCATGATTCCAAAGGACCAGCGGGGGAAGGCGCCGCGTCGCTATCCGTGAATTGGAGTTCGTAAAGGCGGGCGTAGGTCCCATTACGCGCAAGCAACTCCTGGTGCGTTCCAGTTTCAGCAATTGCTCCGTCTTCGAGAACGATGATCTTATCGGCGCGCCGAATGGTCGACAGCCGGTGGGCAATCACAAAGACGGTGCGCTCGGTCATGAGATTCGCCAGCGCCTTCTGTACCAGAAGTTCCGACTCGGAGTCCAATTCCGAAGTGGCCTCGTCGAGAATCAGGATGGGCGAATCCTTCAGCAGAGCGCGAGCAATAGCCAGCCGCTGGCGCTGCCCGCCGCTCAGGCGCTGGCCCCGCTCACCCAGCATGGTCTGATACCCTTCGGGCATCGCAGCTACGAACTCGTGCGCAAGCGCGGCCTGAGCCGCCCCATATACGCGCTCTTCGCTCATGCCCGGCTGTCCGTAACAGATGTTATTCCACACCGTATCGTTGAAGAGGATCGTCTCCTGTGTGACGATGGCGATCTGTTCGCGCAGCGAGCGTAAGCTTGCATCCCGCACGTCGACGTCATCGATGCGTAAGGATCCGCTGGTGACATCGTGAAAACGGGGTAGCAGGTTCACTAAGGTTGTCTTTCCTGCTCCGCTCGATCCCACAATCGCTATTACCTCGCCCGCGCGCGCTTTCAAAGCAATGCCCCGAAGGATTGGCACAGCCGGATCGT